>Ga0315535_1000768_pt1 | contig 22189 bp, 20 predicted proteins | sample SalMarSW160220MG_2_FD_203092 | JGI IMG/M metagenome (GOLD analysis project Ga0315535, IMG submission 203092) | Salt marsh sediment microbial communities from the Plum Island Ecosystem LTER, Massachusetts, United States - Salt Marsh Sediment SW1602-20 ... | reverse complement strand
TGATCGTGATATTAGACAGATTAAGAGGAATATCTCCAACAAGATAAGCATGAGTGGTTTGAAGCGTTGTACAAACAGTTTGAAGCGCGACATCGTTATCATCATAGATGAGTATAGGGAGGTTAAGGTAACTTGCCAGAGGTGTTGCGATGAGACTGAGTTGGTATGCATCCACGGTTCCATAGGGAATGATAAGAACAGTAGGCGCAGTTGTAAATACTTGTGTCGCAAGGACTAAAGAGACTTCTGGTGAAGACCCTAAAATCTCGGTTGTGGGATACGATGTCTTTAGATGATCACCAAGAACCAAAAGCGTGCGATTGGTCGACGTGAAATATGTCTCAAGGAATCGCCCCTGCGCATCGGTAAGATTACCGTCATGTTGGAGCAACAACGGGAGAAGCCCGGTGGTGTTCATTGCTATGTCATACCAACAGGCAATGCTTGTTGCGATAAGACTGAAAAATGGGTCTTTCTCAGGAACGGCAACCGCGTCTGCGACAGGGTTCCGAATGGATTGATGGAAACAAAGCTCAGAAGGAGAGGAGATACCCTCATCTGGTTTAATACTCTGCACATGCAGGGTAGAAATAAGGAGAAAAAAACCCAGGACGACAGTCACTACTACTTTCATCATCTATATTTATAGAGAGAAGGATATTAATAATCTTTGTATTGATGGAGGAGTGAACGACCAGTCGCATTCATTTCAACAATGCATCGTTTTTGTGTAAGGCATACGCTCTACTCTTTAGGAGAGATGATGACATTATTTTTTATACTCATAGAATTCTTTGAAACAGTGTTGGTCCTGATGGGACTGATCCCTCTTCGAAAACGAATGGAAGAGTTTAGGTTTTTACCATCGGAGGAGCTGATATAAGAGATTTGATAGAAATGGGAATCGTTCTAACAACTTCATAACAATAGTATATGATGAAGTTTTTGGCATGTTCACTTGAAGGGTACCCCAATCGCTTTCTGCATAATAGATGTCTTTGGCTTTTACCGTGATTGTGTAACTTCCTTTTTTTGTAAACATATGATCGAGGATTACATTCTCGTTAGAAAGATATGGACCGACCCAACTACTGTTCGTCTCATCACCCCAATCAACAAAATAGAACACCTCATCCGCCTCAGGATCTTCAGCAACAACAGTATAAGGATAGGAGACACCAACTTTACCTTTAGTCGGGCCATCAATCGAAGGAATCGCTGGTGGGGTATCTTGAACAGTGGTTAGCGTTTGCACTCGATACCCTGAAAGACCACCGCTGGCGCATTCTACAATAACACCTCCTGAACCGATTTCCCCATCCGAGGGAGTATCATCACTTATGATTGGAACGACGATAGTCTTCGAATAATACCCATTAGCATTCGTCGTGGTACTCCAATTATCACCAGTGGATGGGATGGTCATGGAGATAACACCGTTTTGAATCGGAGAACCGGAGCCGGTAGAAATTGCCTGGCCAGAAATAATAACGGAGGCACCAGGTGCAACTATTGTGGGGGTAATCTCCTCTGAAACAGTGATTGGTTGCTGCGCAGGGGAAAATGATTGAAGGGCGATTACTACGTGAAGGGTCATGTTTGCATCACTTTGATCGATAATGGATTTCACCATATTACCGACATCAGTAGAATACCATCCCTGGGTATTTGTACGACCAATCTCATAGCATTCGAAGTTTCCAGCAGGTACACTTATCTGTTGCATTTGCGAACACTGGACGGTCTCATCTATCCATTGGTTTCCATTAAACGATTGCTCATAGACTCCTTGAATGTTTACTGACCCGGAGATGGTATTCAGACAGGCAAGCTGCCATTGTTCTCCGACATTGATGGGAAAATCATACAATTCTAAGGGTGGTGAGGAGCTGGTAACAATATTCATTTCATAGGGAAATGGTATCCATAAAGCGATGATGGTCCCTTGTGAATAAAGTTCAGTTGTGATTTCCGCAAGATCAGAAACACGCACATACGATGCTCCCGAAATCACACCGGTTAGCTCCCCTGAGAAACCATTCATTGTGATTTCTCCACTTATGTCACCGGTGATGCTCATCACATAGGCGCCATCGGCGATCTCTACGACTTTTTGTTTAAAATTTTCTATCATCCCAGAAAATGATCCATTGGGACCAGAATAAAAGAGAGGATTGACCGTGTATATCCATTCATCTCCCTGATACCATGTCGGGATATCCCCGTTACTTGTTCTCCCTAAGCTACCGACAAGGATTGATTCAGAGGAAAACTGATTTGAAATGCTACTTACCGCTGGAGTTATACTTACGCACATAAACAAAAAGCATATTCCACAGACTACTGTTCTTCGTCTCAGATTGAATTTTGACAGCCCCTGATTCATTTGAATTCCTTCCTTGATATCCAATAAGGAACGGGGACATTTAAATGTTTTCAAAAAGATAAAATTTACTTATGTTAACGAAAAACTGTTCTGATAACCAGCATATATGAAAAATTGCTGTTTCAAATCAGATGCAAGATAAGGAGAAAAATGTAATCATTTGAACACTTTTTCTTCTGTTGTTTGCTGCTTTAAATAGTTTTTTAATCTGAATTCCTTGATATAAACCATTAAATAGTGGATGCCGATTATTATTACATGGAGAGGAAAAAAAATGAATAAAAAAATAGTATTCGTAAGCTTTGCAACTGCCGTACTTGTTCTAATAACAGGGTTGACCCCTGCTCTTGCATCAAATAAAGGCAATCTACCCACAATAAAAAACGATCTTGTTACCATCGAGGTAAATCACTATCTTGGAAGACAGACAAAACAGATCGATACCACAGTTACTGCACGTGACGCTGAGGAAATACGACAGTATTTAATTGAACTCTATAACGCCCAAGAAAGAAACGATTACCAAGCGATTGCTTCCTATGAGGCATTACTAAATGAAAAAGGAATTTTCGGTCAGAGTTACCAAAAATTTTATTCAAATAATGATGATATGACCCTTATAGAAAAAACGAGGTTACTGCAACTCCCTTCAGGTCTCGCAGGTGAAAACATCTCAAATCGCTTCTGTTATTTCAATGCGATTGGTGAAGGACTCGTGGCATGGTGGTTAGCGTTATCGTTCTGGCAAGCGATTGTCACTGCGTTAAAAAATATCTCAAATCCAATTGGAGCGATTATTTTATTAATAGCATTATTACCATTAGCGATAGTAGTGATGTTATTGACAAATTTAATTCCATTTAGAATATTAGCACCTATCGGGGCACTCACCCTCAAAAATGGAACCATATCTGCTTTAGGACTCAACGGCTTTCAACGAGTCACCGTAGGGTCAGAATATTACGGGGTGAATCTGAGTGGGTTTACAGGAATTACTATTAATATCCCACCTATAAATAATCGCACAGCGTTTCTCTTTGTTTCAGGATTCGCCCTAAAAGCAGAAGGTTTATCGGCATAGCATCCTTAATTTCGAATTAGATAGTGATAGGAAATGCTCACACTTTAGAACTAGTCTTAAGAGCATTTATTTATTTTTTATCCAGAATGAAATATCTGAAACGACTTCTTCAGCCACATGACCTTCAATCAGATACTCAGCATTGGTAGGCACACCGGTTCCAGCAATGAAAAAATGGTTCAATGACGGATATGTTTTCAACGTCACAGACGCATTCCCAAAAAACGTTTCATTCCATCGAGCAAAATCTGTCATGGTGACTTGATAATCCCGTTTTCCTTGGAGAATCAACAGAGGAATATGTAATGATTGCGCGGTAATCACAGGATCATATTCGGCAAGATCAGCCCAATACGATTTCGGAGCACCAAGGACGTCCTCACTTTGATTAATATCCAAATTCTTTACCTTTTGCACAAGTCTCTCTAGCTCTGCAATCTGTTCAGATTGGTTGCTCCTACTCAGGTTCGCAAGATATCGTGTCTGTTCTAACATCAGATCCTCAAGATGCCGGGTTGGCCCTGCCAATATAATTAAACCAGCGATTCGACCATCCTGAAGTGCTATCCGTGGAGCTAACATCCCGCCCAAGCTATGCCCAAGGACAAAAATCTGTGAATGATTCACAACAGGTGACGCATTCAGCACCATTACTGCAGCTAATGCATCGGTAATAGTTTCATCCTGCACTGTGAAATTTTGTATTGCTGCTGACTCCTCAGGATATTGCTTTGTCCGCTTCTCATAGCGTAACACTACTATCCCTTTTGACGCAAGTCCCCAGGCGAGATCCTTAAATGGTTTATTAGGACCATACGTCTCATCCCGATCATTCGGCCCGGAGCCGTGTACGAGAACAACTGCAGGAAACGGACCGGTCCCTTTTGGAACCGTTAACGTCGCAGGCAGTTTCCATTGCCCAGATCCAAAGCTTATATTTTCCTCGGTAAACAAATCAATGTTCACATAGGAGGGAGGTGAATACGCAAATGCTTCTTGCGTCGGTACAACCAGCAGACTGATGACTTTCTGTTGTGTATTAAATGTTATTTTCACGTCAAGAACACGTAGCTTTGAAAAATTACAGGTGACATAGACAACAGAATAGCCAGACTCATTCGTTAACCGCGCCCGTACAATATGTGTGATTGCACCATACGAAGCGTCGACTTGCTGACTCCAGATAGATGAAAAATCATCTACAGTGATTTGCGAGGTAATAGATGTGTTAAAATAGGTATAGACACCGGTAAAGTTTTGTTCCATGAGAAGCATGACGATATGAAAAGCGGCATCCACCAATGGGTTTTCCGGTAGCGGTTGTTCCTGTTGCTCCTGTACACACCCAGACAACACGGCTCCTGCAAGAACTATTACTACGATACACGACATTATTTTCTTCATATGTCTCATCTTCATGACAATAACAACAATCTAGGTGGATGTCATAGGGGATTCAATAAATTTTCCAAGAAATTAAAAAAAAAATGATTGACCTGCTGTGATTTTTGTCATAAAGTAATTTTAAGAAAAACAATAATTTTTACAAATAATCATAGAAAACATTTAAGAGGGTAAAATCTTTCAAGCCTTGATTGAAAATCATTCGCAGGGGGATAACATGGTAACCGTATCAAATAATCGGGATTCGACTGAGGTATTACAAAAATTAATACCACCAAAAGAGGAATGGACACCTGTTGATACTGCATTGCATTCGCCAACAACGTTCTTTCTAAAGTATAAAAATGCACAAGAGTACTTACTTCCCGCTATTCGCCATACCTTTAAACATCATTTTGAAAACAACTTCCTGTACCATCGTGTCTGTGAGGTCAACGGCGTCACTCCCGATATGATTTCATCGAGAAAGGATTTGAATAAAATACCGTTGCTCCCTGATGCTTTTTTTAAGGATTACCCGGAAGGGAAAGGATTTTTACACTGGTTGAAAACAATTTTTACAGGGTCTCTCCCCAAGCCGATTTTTAAAACAGATAACCCGTCTCATGATGAGATTATCGAGGAGTTTAATAAAAAAGGCACCAGCATTATGTTTACAAGCGGCACCGGCGGTCGTTTCAGTTTCATTCCTCGTGATACCCGCTCATGGAACCGAGTGAGATACAGTGCGATGAAATCAGTCATCGAGCTGATGGATTACAATCCTCATGACCAAGTCATCCTTCTCATCCCTGACCCTCGGCAGACAAACCTGACTATCGCAAGTCTTTTTGGTATCGCCTATGATCTATACGACCCAGCAAATATCCATGTAGCATTAGATATGAAGATCACTACACAATTTCTTAGGATGCAACGGGATGAAACCATCGGTATTTCAGAGAAAATAAAAGCAAAAGCGTTATCGACAATCAGTCCGTTGGTACAGCGAACATCTGACTTACGGATTATTCATTTATTAGACCATATCGAGAAAACGGGTAAAAGGGCGAATATCGCTGGCCCGCCCTTTTGGCTTGACCGCATTATGGAACGAATGAAAAAAGAAGGAAAAACCGTGCACTTACCGGAAAGCCAGATCCTTACTGGTGGTGGATGGAAGGCAGAGGAGAACAAACGCCTCCCGGAGGAAACATTTAGGGAAAAGGTACAGGAGATACTTGGGATTCCCCAAGACCGCTATCATGATGTCTACGCGATGTCAGAGTGCAGTTCGGTGTTTCTCAGCTGCGAAGGACATTACAAGCATATCCCCCCAGTAATTGTTCCATTTGTCCTTGATGAGGATTTGAACCAACTTGGGTACGATCAAGTTGGGCGTTTTGCATTCATTGACCCTCTGCCTGATAGTTACCCTGGGTTTATTATCACTGGTGATCGGGTAAAAATATTAGAGCAGTGTCCGATTTGTCATCGAGAAGGACCTGTGCTGGATGTTGAGGTCACCCGTCTGCCTGGCGTTGAAGGACGAGGGTGTGCAGCGGTGATGGCTGAGTTGATGAAACAGGATGGTGATGAACATAGTGCGTTTCCCGTCGGATGAATGGATTAAAATCTTTAAAGAAGAACTGAACAAGAGTACAGCATACCAGGAAGTCGCGAAGGATTGGGAAGGTGATTTCCTGTTTGTGATCACCCCAGATGAGGAACTGAAAATAGAAACCGTATTTTACATTGACCTATGGCATGGAAAATGCAGGGATGCGTATTTGGTGAAAGGAGAAAAACAAGCAAAGTTTGTTTTCAAAGGTCCGTATTCGAACTGGAAGAAGGTCATTCAGAAGGAACTGGATCCCATCCGAGGGTTAATCAGAGGGATGTTCACTGTTGATGGTGATTCTCGGGTGATCCTGGATCAGGCCAAGGCAGCTCAGGAGCTCGTAAACACAGCAAGTAAAATCCCTGTTGTTTTTTAAAAGGGTTAACTCTATGGGACACACTATTGAATGTCATTTCTGGGATCCTGCGATACGGTTTGATCATGATCTATTGTTTACCTCTGAGGATATCGGTGGTGGCATTACTCTTAGGAAACCGGTTTTCACCGTTGAAATTTTAGAGAAAATCATTGAAAGGATAAAACAATCACGTCAGGAATGTCTCCGTTCACATGACATCCCCGAGGTTCTTGATGCAATCGACACAGTCAACGCATTGTGGCGGAATCCTGCGTATCATGGGAGAAAAACAGCTCGAGATGTTTTACCGACTGTGACTGGGTTTTCCATTGAAATGATTGAATTATGGGGGTTTGATTATTTTTTTGACATTCTTAAAAAAGATAATCTCCCGCTCGCAGGAAAACAACAACCGAATAATTTTAAGGAGTTTGCCAAGTGTGGCGATGGCCTGGTGAAAGCTTACGGCAAACCACATATCAGCCATTCTAATTATGAACCAGAGGTGATTGGTCATATCTGCGCAGGTAATATCCTTGGTCTTGCAGCGTTTGAAATGGTCATGGATAAGCTTGTTGATGCAGCAACATGGGTAAAGGTCCCCTCTGAAGAGCCGGTGTTTGGCGCACTGTATGCAAAATCAATTGAAGAAGTCGATCCCCTTCTGGCACATACGATAGCGGTTCTACCGTTTAATAGTGACAATACCATGGTACAGGAATATTTGTTCTCAACATCAGACCTTGTACGAGCGACTGGTGGGGAACGTGCGCGTAAAAATCTAACAGATCTGGCAGAAAGACATCGGGTTCCTCTTGCTGGCCATTGGCATAAGTTTAGTTTCATTACCATTGCACGGGAGTTTCTTGATGTACAAGCCCGTGAGATCGCGGAGTTAGCCACCCTTGATGTCTGCGCGTGGGATCAACAGGGGTGTTTTTCGCCACAGGAGATTTATGTAGAAACAGGCGGGCGTGTCTCACCAAAAGAGTTTGCCCGGTTACTTGCAGAGGAAATGGAGATCACCTCACGCGCTCTTCCGAAAGGAACCAATTCAGGGAAGATACAGGTGCTTGATGGGTATTACCAGTATTTCACGAAGGAGACCATGGGAGAGCCTGTAAAAATTTTTCCTTCAAAAACTCATCAATGGTTGGTTATCTATGAGGAACGTAATATGAATCTTGAGCCGTCTCCTTTGTTTAGAGTTATTCGAGTAAAACCAGTCTCAGATATCATGGAAATCCCAAAGAGGGTTACACCACTTGGTTCGTTCTTGCAGACCGTTGGTGTTGCTATACCAGCTGATCGGTTGATTTCTTTTGCTGATGCGATGGGGCAAGCTGGTGCAACCAACATTCGAACGATTAGCGGGATGACACTGCAGAAAGCATGGGAGCCATGGGACGGACGGTTCCCGCTTCATGAACTGTTTGAACATGATGGCATTCATTGGGTAAGTATTGACACAAGAGACATTGACGTAGAGATAAAAAGTGCTCTTCAGCGGAAACGATCTATTGTTGATCAGCGATTAGGGTATGTAAGAAAATGACGGATGTGCCGATTCTTTTTTTCATTTGTTGAGATTTTAAAGACTATTGTTCGATATGTTTTTTTACGTAAAATTCCATCATGTGGATGATTTGTCGATTCAGAGGTCGATGTTCTGTTTTAGCTAATTTTTTAAGTTGCCCGATCTCGTCTATTGAAAGGCTAATTGTGGTTCTTGTTATCAATATTTTCGCCCCCATGAATATGCTGTTTTCAATTTGCATAAAATTATGCAAGATTAAATAATGAAAGTATACTATATATATTTATGTAAATAACTTTATATACTATTATGCACTACTTCTTTTACTGGAGGTTTCAGTGGAATAACGCGTGAAAATCCAGTACCATTAATAAAAAAGCAAGGGGATTGAGGTTTTTTTCTTTAATTTCCTTCTATTACCACTATCAGCCTTCATCCCCTTTACAATTTTGTTTGTGGAAGATATCATTTATTTGAAAATCATGAACCTGTGTTATTTTCGATTGTTCTGCCCATAATTTTTATTATAAAACTCCATCATATAAACGATCTGACGGCTAATAGGCCGATGTTCTTTTTTTGCCAATGCCCTTAGCTGCTGAAGTTCTTCCGCCGAAAGGCTTATAGTTGTTCGCTGCACCATAGGTATCTTGTCAGCCATATCCAATAATCATTTTTAAATATTACTATATAAAAATGAATAACAATGCCGTAACTAATACAACACCTCAATAATCATTAGTAAATAAAATTATTTAATAATTAATAATTAATTGATATGTTTACATATTTTAATATCATATATACATACATTTAAATACTATTATGCATTACAGTTATTGCTGATTGTTGGGGAAGCTTGAAAAAATTCAAGTTAACAATCATAAACACTCTCAAAAAAAAAAAACTAGGGATGATGGGCTCTCTTTTAAAAAAAAGTATCCCATAAAACTAATTCTCCTCTCCTCTGTCTCATTGCCCTCATCCCTTCCCATCCCTCCCCTTCTAATGACTCTGATACTACCGTAATAAACATAACACCAATACCACTTAAAACAGGAAACACTTTTTACCAACACTCAAATTTTACTTCAAACTCGAAAAAAATCATGAAAACTAAATTCCCTTTCATGACATCTACAATTTTGATGACCTAATTCTTATAAGACGGGAAGAAAGGAAATTCAAATTTTCTCATATAATAAAAACCCCTAAACAACATATCTCAAAAGAACTAAACCTCGCAAACGAGAGCATAATCTTTATAGAGACAAGAAGGATAAATTACAGTGAACTAAAGGGATAGACTATGCAGAACTATGACCTGGAGACAATCAGAAGACAAATCATCGGTAATACTGTCGTATTCACGACACCATTCGGAGAACGCCACCTATTGTATGCGGATTATACTGCATCGGGTCGCGGTGTTTGCCTTATCGAAGAAAAAATTCAGAACATCATGGCCTCGTACGCCAATACCCATACAGCAGATGATTACTCAGGTCAATACCTCACCACACTTTTACATCAAGCAGAAAAAAGAATCAAAGAAATCGTGAACGCAGGGGAACATGGAAAAATCATCATGACCGGCTCAGGGGCAACCGGTGCATTAAAAAAACTCCAAGAAATCATCGGCGTCTATATCCCACCATCAACAAAAGACCATCTCTATCAAACCATTCGGACATCATCTCGGAAACCACAACAATTAATCGAAAATATAGAACAAAACCGCCCTGTGATCTTCATCGGACCATACGAACATCATACCAACGAGCTGATGTGGCGAGAGGCACACGCTGACGTAGTTGTCATTCGCTTAGATAAAAACGGGAAAATCAGCCTACAAGATTTAGACCAAAAACTTTCAGACACGCGATATAATAAGCGCCAAAAATTTGCGTCGTTTTCCGCAGGATCAAATGTCACGGGCATCCGAACAGCAGTCTACGACATCGCACGCATCTGCCATCGACATGATACGTTCATATTTTTCGATTTCGCAGCAGTTGCTCCGTACATAACCATAAACATGAACTATGACAAAGAATCCTATTTTGATGCGGTTTTTTTCTCCCCGCATAAGTTCCTCGGTGGACCAGGAACCTGTGGCATCCTTGTTTTCAACGAAAGAATCTATAGAAAAGACCTCCCACCCACTACCGCAGGAGGAGGCACTGTTATCTACGTTGGTTACAAAAACCATGATTTCTCCGAGGATATCGAAACCAGAGAAAAAGCAGGAACACCGCCAATTCTGCAAGCTATAAAAGCAGCACTCGTCCTTGAGCTAAAAGAAAAAATCGGCATCGAAACCATTGAAGAAGTTGAACGTACATATACAGAATATTTTATTGAAAAACTCAAGAACATCAAAAACATAGAACTCCTGGGAAATGTCGCCCCAGATGAACGTGTTTCCATTATTTCGTTTAACATACGACATAACGACCGGATATTACACCCACGCTTTGTCGCAAAATTACTCAACGACCTCTTTGGCATCCAATCACGAGCAGGATGCAGCTGCGCAGGGCCGTACGGACATATACTGCTCGGGATTGATCATCAGACATCTGAGAAATACCGGAGATTCATCGTCCAAGGATGCGAAGGCATAAAACCAGGATGGGTGCGTGTAAATATTCATTACACCCTCAGCCAAGAAGACCTCGATTACCTAATTCGTGCTATCGAGTTTATCGCTCACGCCGGTTATCTATTTCTCCAAAAATACATGCTTAATATGAAAACCGCAGAATGGCATTACATCGGATTTACTCAACAATCCCCTGAATTCAACCTAGACAATTCCTTCCAACAAAAAACAATACACTACAATGAGATACAAACCATCCGTACATCCTATTTCAAAGAAGCAGAAACAATCATAGAAGAAATTAAAAAACAACCCGCATCACCATATATAAAAGACGAGGGTGCAATCGAGGAACTCAATTACTTTTACTGCTGTCATAAAACAGAAGAATAACATCGTATAACTCTAAAGAAAGACCAGAACACCACACATCATCTACGTCTTTTCAACGAACATACTGCTCAGGGTTTGCATCAAACGTTTTTTTACACCCAGGAGCGCAGAAGTAATACGTCTTTCCATTATAGACGCTGGTGAATTTCGCGGTTTTTTCATCAACCGTCATCTTACAGATAGGATCAATCGCCATGTGTTCTCACCTCCTGTGTCGGCGGCACATATCGCTTTAATAACAACGATAGGGAAACGACCGTCACTGAGCTAAGTGCCATGGCTAACCCAGCAAACTCTGGCCGAAACGTCAGACCAAAAAACGGATAAAGCACCCCAGCAGCAACCGGAATGAGAGCAGCATTATAGGCAAACGCCCAGAATAAATTCTGTTTAATACGAGCCATCACTTTCCTACTTAATTGAATAGCTGCAACAGCATCCAACAGATCACCTTTCACCAGGACAATCTCCCCGCTCTCAATAGCCACATCGGTACCACTCCCAATCGCGATACCGACATCAGCTTGGGCAAGCGCAGGCGCATCATTAATCCCATCACCAACAAACGCGACAATCTCCCCAGCTGTTTGTAATTTCTTTACCTCATTTGCTTTTTCTTGGGGGAGTACCTCAGCTCGTACGACATCTATACCAATCTGCTGCCCAATCGCCTGTGCGGTCCGCGTGTTATCACCAGTGATCATGATGAGTTTCAACCCCATCTGCTTGAGCTGTTGTATTGACGACATCGTTGAATCTTTCACCACATCAGCAATGCCAATCAGACCAACAAGCCGCTGATCAAACGCAACAAACATCACGGATTTTCCTTTTGTCTCCAACCCATCCAGCAGTTCTTCAACCTTGGTCGGCACCACAATCCCGTGTTCTTTAAAAAGCAGCCGATTCCCAATCAACACCACAGCTCCGCTCACGGTCGCCTGTACTCCTTTCCCAGCAAACGTATCAAACCCGCTGGTATCCTGCAAGGAAAGATCCTGTTCTTTGGCTTTGCGTACGATCGCCTCCGCAAGCGGATGAAGAGAATTTTTCTCAACACTTGCTGCACTCCTCAGCATCACGGCATCATCCACATCTACCCCAACGATATCGGTCACTTCTGGTTTTCCCTTCGTCAGCGTCCCGGTTTTATCAAACACCATGGTCGTAATCTTCTCAGAGACCTCCAAGGCCTCCCCGTTTTTAATAAGAATCCCCAGTTCAGCACTCCGACCAATACCAACCGTAACCGCTGTCGGAGTCGCAAGCCCCAGTGCACATGGACACGCAATCACCAGCACAGAAATTAATGCGGTTAAAGCAAAAAGAAGCGTACTTCCAAGGAGAACATACCACATAAGAAAAGAAACAACAGCAATGGTTAACACGGCCGGGATGAAATATCCTACCGCAATATCAGCAATACGTTGAACAGGAGGTTTTGAGCCCTGTGCTTCCTCAACTAGTTTAATGATTTGCGCAAGCAGAGTATCTTTGCCAATCTTTGTCGCCTTTAACCGCAGCACACTATTCGTATTTAACGTTCCACCAATGACCGTATTCCCATCTATCTTTACCACAGGAAGAGGCTCCCCAGTCACCATCGACTCATCAACATAGCTTTCTCCTTGGATAACGATACCGTCGACAGGGATCTTTTCTCCAGGCCTGACTAAAACCACATCACCGATTAAAACATCCTCGATAGAGACTTCAACTTCTTTTTCATTTTGAATCACTATCGCGTTTTTCGACTGAAGACCTGCTAATTTTTTTATTGCATCAGAGGTTTTTCCTTTCGCTTTTGCTTCCAAATAACGTCCTAACGTCAGGAAGGTCGCCAGAAGAACCGCGGTCTCATAAAATAAAAATTCATGGGTCAGTACGATTTCAAACGTCCCTAAAACACTTGCGCTATATGCAACCCCGATTCCCATGGAATACATGACATCCATGGTGAGATTCTTATTCTTGAGAGCATGGTACCCAGCAGAGAATATCGGATAACTGATAAAAATGAAGGTGGGCGTTGAAATAACCAAAGACAAATATGATAACAGTTCCATCGAAATATAAGGATGAATATACATGAGAACCATCAAAGGGACACCGACAAGAAACCCGACATAAATTCTGATTCGTTTAGCTCGCAGGTCTCTTTCTCGAATCTTTCCAGAAAGATCTTCCTGTCCCTCAACACCAAGATATTGATACCCAGCGTCTTCAACTGCTTTTTTCATATCAGCGAGAGTGACCATCCTCTGATTATACGTCACCGAGGCTTTTTCAGTCGCAAGATTTACGGTTACCATTACGACACCATCAAGGCGCTGTAAGACATCGATAACGGTTTTTTCACAGGTCGCACAAGTCATTCCACCGATTCTGAGAATCACTTTTTCGTTGACGGTACCGTACCCTGCATTAATGACTGCTTTTTCTAAATCACCAAGGTTTACCTGCGCAGGATCATATTCTACAGAAGCAAGTTCATTGCCGAGATTTACTTGTGCTCTTGATACACCAGGAAGACTTGCAAGGGATTTCTCAATGGTCGACGAGCACATCGCACAGGTCATCCCGGAAATCTTCAATTCCGCTTTCTTGTTCTCGTTTGCCATGAATTAGCTCCCCATATCAATATAAAAGAAAATATGACATGCTATATAAAAAATAGCTTTACGATTTTTTATAAGCAAAAAAACTATTTGAACGAATTCATGTACCCTACCACAATGCAACAAAACACCCGCATCAGTATCGCTTCTCCGAATGATTTAGAAAGAATCATTGCAATTGAGAAGATCTGTTTTCCAAAAGAACTAGCATATACACGACGACAACTTCGCTATCTCCTGATGAAAGCCAACAGTACCGTACTAATTGAAAAAAACGGTACACTCCTCCGAGGATTCATCATCATCTTATACCGGAGAGGGACCAAAGTCGCAGGAATCGAAACCATTAACGTCGATCCAGAGTACCGTAAAAAAGGAATCGGCCACAGGTTACTTACTACAGCTGAAGAACGTATCAGAAAAAAAGGATTCCAAAAAATCAGATTAGAAGTCTCAACTACAAACCATGCAGCAATCGCGTTATACAAAAACGCAGGTTTTAAAAAAACCGCACTACTCAAAAAATATTACTCCTATGACCATGAAGGTTCTCGTGATGCAATACGAATGGTTAAGGAACTACCGTAGCAGTGTTTTCCTGCCATTTCTCTGATGGTACCCATTCTCCATTCCTTAATGTGCAATAGCCTGTTGTATATTCCTCAAGAATCCTTAACAAACCATTTCTGAATTGCTTAGGATACAAAACAGGCTCACACGTCGATGGATGAATATGGATTTTTTCAACATGGTCAACACACCTTACCTTTGGAACAGACTCTTTGTTTTTGATTAAGTAAAACGACTGGTCTTTCTCATCCTTATCAAGCTTTAAAGAAGATGCTCCAATGTTCTTATAGAAATACTCAATATCCTTCTTCCTATATTTCATAAGAGTCGGATCAATGTCATTGGCTAAAAGATACAAAAGAATTCCTAAACATTTCGAACAGGTTCCACACGGATACACCACCCCATTTTTGATGTGACAGGAATGACAGGACCGCTGTTGTTTGGCGAGTGTCGGATAACGACGAACAAGGATTTGTTGATCAATAAGACCAGAGATGTTCCGCAACGCGGACCATTGGTACAAACCAGGGATTCTTTTCCCGTACCATTGATTCATCCGCACATCATAATCCTGATGTTGATCATAGACCCCGAAGTAGTGCCGAATTCCTTTGTATTGGGTCGCATAGCGTAGATCATCAAATTCATTGCCTAAGAGTACATTGCCAATTTTTTCCTCAACAAAACAGGGCAGTACGCTAAAAATATAGAACGGAAAAATACACAACCGTATGGGGTAGGTATCATGCCAAATCTTCCGATGATCCGCTCGTATGAATCGCAGATGATCAAGCATGAAACCATAAAACCGATCAACGTTCGTCCACACCCGCTGCGTCTTTGGTTCTATTTTCTTATGATACTTATACGCAGTAAGCGCGGTTTTCCAATGACCACCGCTCTCGTTCACATAAACAGGATATACCTGTGAGCCGAGTTCTTTTAGCAACCCATAGGTCAAAAGACTATCTTTACCGCCACTTGAAAGAACCCCTGATTTTAAAGGATCCATCTCGCATCCAATTGAAGTATCAGAAATTAGTTGCGAAGGATAAATCACAGCGTTTGGATCACCATCACTTGGTTGTATGTTCGTAGGATTAGGAAAAAAATCAGAAAGGATATATGGGTTGGTGCCGTATGCTATTTTGTTTACGAAGATATCACGACTAAATATCAGACTCATATCACAAAGTAATGAGTAATCAGCCTTGCTTATCGGAAAATGTAACTGGATTTTTTTTGAGAACAGACCATAGTTAAGCAACGGCATGCAAAACGCGAGTCGCAGCAAAGGCAAATGGTCTTCCTGAAGATGTCGATCATATTTGTTCATTAGTTCAAAACGACTTTCTGTTCCATCAGACTCTGTAACGATGATTTCGGCGCGCGCTGTGTTTTTTTCAATCGTTGGTTCAACAAGAGAAATTGATGAAAGGCAACAAAGATTATTTTTGATCATTATACAGTGCCTCCAATGCATCGACAAGGACAGAGACGCCTTCCGACAACGGATCTGCAATAGGGACATTGAACATCTTCTTATAGCTCTCTTTTAAATGAATGACATCGGATTTACTCATGTGTTCATGGTTGATGCCAACGCCAACAATTTTTTTTTCGGTGAGCAGTTCAGCAATTTTCACAACTCTTTTTGGGTCTGGCATCAAGTACCTAGGAAAACCGTCAAGATGTGGTCGTTTCGGCGCATCAACTAAAATGAAACCCTGTATTTGACCTGCAGATAATATTTCAAAGCCACCTGGAAAGAATGGGTGTACCAAGCTTCCTTGTCCTTCAATAATCATGAACTCAGGGTGAAGATCTTTCCATGAATCAAGGATCGCACCCTCGATTCCGCCTGACACGAAATCATTAATCATCGCATCTAAGACCACACCATGTGGCCAGCCTTGAAGCCAACCGGTTTGACCAGTAAAAATCATGTCCGCTGTTCTTCCTCGTTTGCGTAATTCCTCGACGAGGAAGACGGCTAGCGTTCGTTTTCCAATCGCGGAGTCGGTGCCAATCAGAGCGATTCGCAGCGATGGTACCTTTATGATATCGCCGGTATAGAATCGTTTGTAATCACGGAAAATCTTTCGAACATCGGTGATGGTGCAATGATGTTCTTCTGCACGTTTCATAAACCGTGGATCATCTGAGAGAAATTGATGAAGACCAGAGACAACATCTAGTCCCTTGGACAACGCCCAGTCCACCGCCGTATCATACCCATATGGTAGCACGCCTCCTTCTGAAACCGCACCGATGATAAACGTATCTGGTTGTGTTGTTGCAAAAGCATCATCAAGATTGTTCAATAATGGTATTCCTTTCTTTTTCTTATCTAAAAACTCTACTGCATCACCAACAGGTAATGTCGAGTCAACAACACAGACAATATCGTATCTTTTGCTATACCGCACAAGCCCATGTGCTGTCTTCCCATCTGCAGAACTGTACAACCGATCTGCATAAACCATCGCGCGAGTCTTCACCATAAAGGAATCATTCCCGGGTAAAATCGTTACCGAAACTTTCGCCCCGTGAGAACAATGACGTAATCACTATTGAGGACCCGATGTTCTTTGAATCTAATGAGTGCTTCAATAGGACTTGCTGATGCAGGAAGAACACTTAATCCTTCAAGGTCGCGAAGTAATGTATGAAACTTAAGCATACAAGAGTCGCTAACATAATCCGCCCAGCCATTGGTTTCATAAATTGCATGTAACGCATCATCGCCGTCATAGGAATGGTACGCGATAAGTGGTTCGTTAACACTGCTTTCCTTGATCTCTGCTGGTTGCAGGTCCTCCGTTTTCGAAGCCCCAGTTTTGAAACTTTTAATAATAGGATTCCCCCCAGACGTTGATGCCCCAACAAGATATGGTACGTGATCGATTTTATTTTTTTCAAGGAGGTTTTTGAATCCATGATAAATCCCGACAAGAGTGGTCCCATTGCCAACTGGGGCTGCAACTGCAGTTGGTGATCGGCCAAGTTGCCGATAAATTTCGTACGCTATAGACATATACCCACGCCATCCTTCGTTGCCATTCCCAGGATTTGCGTCGTACACGTGTTCTCTGCGTGATAGTCTCCTACTTTCTTCAACTGCATCTTCATATTTTCCGTCAATAGTGATTATATCGGCGTTCATACTCTGCAGTTCTTCTTTTCGTTTTGGTGCAACGTAGTACTGCTCAGGAATGAGAATTTTTGCTTTTAGACCATTAAGTTTTGCGAAATACGCAAGTGATACACCATAGTTACCGCAGGTTCCAACGGTAATAGTATCGTAACCTTCCAGCAATGCTTTCTTTACGTGGTACTGAGAGATCCTGTCTTTTTGTGTACCAGTTGGATTACCTCCTTCGAATTTCAAGAAGATGTTTTTAAAACCAAGCATTCGCTCAAGATTCCTAGCTTGAGAAAAAAGAGTATCTCCAACACCATTGAGAGGTGGGGGCTCATCATCAATTTGAAGGCCCGTCAAATCCATGCGGTTCTCCCTTTCATCGTAAAAAACTCATTACATACACCGTATTAAAAAACACGTATTAAAATTTATTGTAACTAATACTGATTCATCATCTGATTTTTCTTTTAACAAAAAAAAATGTCCCCATTCTCAGTTCTCAGTGAATTAAAAATGAAGGAAAGAAAAGACTTTATAAATAATAATACTATTGCAACTTGAAACTCATCACTGGTTCAGTGAGAGGGATGGTTTACTATGTCAATATATTGCTCTGTATGTGGAGATGAACTAGAACCTGAGGAAGAAATGGAAGGTATCTGCGAAAGTTGTAAACTTGCAGCAAGCGGGCAAATTAACGCTGACGAAGTTGAACCTTAGATTTTTTAAAGGATACCATTCCGCTAATAAAAAAATAGAATAAAGAGTAGTACTGAAAATAAAATGAAAAAGAAAGGAGGAAAACAGATGGCCGTAGGTTTTGTTTTAATAAATGTCGCCACAGCGCACGAACATGATATTTACAATAAATTATTAAAAATACCACAAATCGTTGAACTCCATCCCTTATTCGGAGAGTACGACCTGATTGCAAAAATCGATGCAAAAGATTTTGAAGAACTCGGTGCCATCATCGTAAATAAAATACGATTAATCACTGGTGTCCTTGACACAAAAACATTAACCGGTCTGACATTTTGAGAAAGAACGACTTATCAAAAATCAATATAAAGTTCAATAAAAAAAAAAAAAAATTACGCGCGATGAGAAGATATCGATCCCTTTTATTATAAGACACGGTTTTATTTTCTTTTTCTGTACATTACCTTTTTATCAGGCATTACAAGTCCTCTGTGATTTTTTCCTTTGTAGGTTGATAGGGCAGGTTGAGGACGGGCGACTGGTGTATCGAGCTTCAGGATGAGAAGCTGTCCGATTCGCATCCCTGATTTGAGAATAAATGAGATGTCTGAGGCATTAAAAATTTCAAGTGTGAGGTTTCCTTCCGAGCCAGGGGAAACAAGCATACTTCCCATATGCGAAGTGATGCCAACACGTGCCAAGGTCGTGGAACCATCGTATAATCCTGCGTAATCTTTAGGCATTTTGATATGCTCGATGGTAGAACTAAGAATTAATTGTTTCGGTTTAAGGAGATATGTTGTTTTTCGTTCGATTTTTCCGTCTGGTTTTGCGAATTGGTTCGATAGATGCAAACGTATAGATGCTGATTTCAAAATTGGTTTCGGCTTAATAATTAAACGTTTATTTTTTAATAATTGCTGAATAGAACGATCGGAAAGAAGCATGAGATCACGTCAACATTGAGACAACAGTCCTATTATATATAATGTAATATGTAAATTAAGAAAAAAGAAGGTGATTCTTTTTTATAAAAAGAAAAGGCGTACTATGGGTCGCCTAAGAGAAGAATGTTCTAAACTATGAGTGATTGTTCATAGAAACATTCTTAATCGACACGTTATTTTTATCTCTTAGATGAAACGACAGATTCGTATTCTTGGAATAGATGATGCTCCCTTCACATTTCGCGAAAAATATACAGCGGTCATCGGTGTCGTGATGCGAGGTGGTGAATATCTCGAATGTGTTTTACGAAGCCAAGTGGCCATTGACGGAACAGAGGCAACGTTAATCTGCAAAGAAATGATTCAACATTCGCGACATCGACATCAACTCAAAGTGATTATGGTGGACGGCGCCTGCCTTGGCGGTTTTAATGTCGTTGATATTGATGACCTTTCTGAATCCACGAAAATACCTGTGATTACGATCACAAGAGACAAACCAAACATGAATAAAATAAAACGCGCGCTACAGAAAAATTTCACAGATTGGGAGGACAGATGGTTACTTTTACAGAAAAGAAAACTATATTCGATTACCACCAAACATAACCCGATTTATATCAAATGCACGGGGTTATCCTTAGAGGAAGCAAAAGAAATTATAAACATCTCTACCATACGTGGTGCCATACCTGAACCTGTCCGAGTCGCACATTTAATAGCTTCTGGTATCACTAGAGGTGAATCATATGGTAAAGCCTAAGGCATTTGTAAAAAAAGAAAAATGTTTGGCATGCGGCGGTTGTATTTCCGTCTGTCCGCAAGATGCTATTCTTATGATATTAAGTAAAGCAGTCGTGAACGATGAACAATGTAACAGTTGCTCCATTTGTGTGAAAACCTGTCCGATTGGTGCAATTGGCTGGGAGGGAAACTAAGATGAAATATGATGCAGTTATTGTCGGTAGCGGCCCTGCAGGGAGTGTGACTGCACGGTTTGCTGCGGAAGCAGGTGCAAAGGTTCTGATTGTCGAACGTCGTGCTGAAGTCGGTGTCCCTGTTCTCTGCGGTGAGGGAATCAGTCAAAAGGTTGATCGTTTTAAGGTTCTTGAGGGAAAACGATGGATCGCGACAAAAATGGAGGGGGCACGTATCTTTTCTCCTAATGGCACCAAAATAACATTGTCCGCGGAATATGCGGGGAACGAAACAGGATATGTCGTATATAGAGATATATTTGATCAAGAGTTAGCAAGAGGCGCCGTGCAAAAAGGTGCGGAAATCATGCTAAATACCTGTGCGATTAATCTACTAAAAAAAGATGGAAAAATCAAAGGGATTACGGCACGACATTTCGATGAAACCTTTGAGATTGAAGCAGATGTCGTGGTAGGCGCTGATGGAGTCGAATCGCGCATTGGAAAATGGGCAGGGATTCAAACCACCTTAAAACCCTATGACCTTGAGACCTGTGTTCAATACACTTTGACCAATATTGAATGGGACAGCCCCTATTGTGATTTCTTCATAGGAAAACATGTGGCGCCGGGTGGTTATGTCTGGGTGTTTCCCAAAGGCAACAATACAGCAAATATCGGAATTGGACTGCTTGCTAGCCTCAGTGAACCAGGTAAAGCCGCACAATTCCTAGATAAGTTCATTGCTGCCCGGCCTGAGTTGAAAAAAGGTCAACCGCTTCGTGTCATCACGGGAGCAGACCCGGTAGCTGAACCTATCCAATCCGTAAAAGATAATCTTCTTTTAGTTGGTGACGCCGCTCGTCAGGTAGACCCGATCACTGGTGGTGGTCTGATGAATTCTATCGAGGCAGGAAAATACGCTGGTGAAACCATTGGTAAAGCAGTTGAGAAACAACGTTTCGATACTCAGATTCTTACTGAATATGAAACCCATTGGAAGAAATCCTTTGGGAAAAAATTGCATCGGAATTATGTGGCAAAAGAAATCATGCTTGATATGGAAGATAAAACATTAGACATGCTTGCGGATTCTCTGAAAGATTATAAATTTGAGGAGTTCAGTACCCTTAGTATCATTAAGGCATTAGTGACAAAGCATCCATCCTTGTTGGTGAAGTTAGCACCATTAATGAAACTTGCGAGGGCGTAAACGTGACCATGAATTGGGGCTTGGTATGCAACCCAGGCGTGAAACGAACAGTGACATTAGCCAAGGATGTGGCTGAGTTTTTACAGAACCATGGGAATGTGCTTGTCGAAGAGGCTATCGCATCGGAGATTCAACTGAAAAAATCAACATTCAAGGAGATCAACAAGAAAGCAGATATTGTCGTCACCATTGGTGGGGATGGTACCATTCTGATGGCAATGAGTGAAATAGAAAAACCAGTGTTTGCGATAAACTCAGGGGGAATCGGTTTTCTTTCTGAAGTGGAATCAAAGTACGCGATTGAAGGATTAAAGCAAATCATCGAAGGAAGATATAACGTTGAAGAACGGGCGAAATTAAAAATCACCCTTGATGGCAAACGATTACCTGATGCGACCAATGAGGTGACGATTCAAACAGCTCGGATAGCAAAGATTCTCTACCTTAAAATCTTCGTTGATGATGAAGTCATTGAATCGATGGGCGCGGATGGTGTCATTATCGCGACACCGACCGGTTCGACAAGTTATTCGTTAAGCGTGGGTGGTCCTATCATGGATCCAACTGTGAATGCAATGATTATTGCACCGCTTGCTGCGTTTAAACTGTCTGCCCGGCCATGGATCGTACCTCTTGACCGGAAGGTAGGCGTGCATTTGTTACCGAAAAGCAAGGAGACAAACCTAGTTATTGATGGACGATTTCAAACG
>Ga0315535_1000766_pt1 | contig 22195 bp, 15 predicted proteins | sample SalMarSW160220MG_2_FD_203092 | JGI IMG/M metagenome (GOLD analysis project Ga0315535, IMG submission 203092) | Salt marsh sediment microbial communities from the Plum Island Ecosystem LTER, Massachusetts, United States - Salt Marsh Sediment SW1602-20 ... | reverse complement strand
AAAGAAAGTATCATCTAGCAGAAATAATGTCCTGAGAATATATAATTCAATTATAGGTAATGAAAAAGAAAAACTCCCGATAAACTACAAATCAAAACTGTATTTTAAGAATAAGTCAAAGGCTGAAGGAGATCTGGATTACATTAGGTCAGGGAAAGGATTACTAAACCAGAAACAATTTGATAATGCATCAACTAGTGCTTTCCTTAAAATTGAAGATAGCTTAATTGATTACCTGTCAGGCTCTAAATATCCGGATACTGTTTTGGAGAATTTTGTAAGGATAATCAGGAACGTTCCGTTCGCATCTCTATGGTATACAGAATTTGCTGATAACAAATTCTTCAACCATTTCCTGAATATTTGCGAATATAACCTAAAAGCAGTCAATTTTTTTGCAGAAGATAAAGAATTGAGAGAATATTTTATAACAAGAAAAATATTTGAGAAAATCAATGCTGATAAAATGAGTGATCTGACCACGAAGAATTTTCTATTTCATTTGTTATGCGGCTATACTTTAAAAATTATAAACGCCGAAAATGTCTCCAGATCGCTAAAAGATTTTTTAAATGTTAAAATTAAAACGTTGGCCGTAAAGACTCTCGATATGGAAATGACTAATTATTTTATAGCCGCACTCGGAAGCTTTGGCTCAGGAGAGATGAGTTTTTCTTCTGACATTGATCTCATTTTCGTAGTTAATAATTCGGATAAATTCAACAAAATTGAAAAAACATTCCAGACTTTACTTTCAAATCTTAAAAAAGAGCTCTCTCCTTTCAATGTTGACTGTAGGCTAAGACCTGAAGGCAAAAGCAGCCAGTTGGTTTGGAAACTCGATTCCTATAAAGATTATCTTCTAAATAGAGCCAGGACATGGGAATTCCAATCATTGTGCAAATTGAGCTACACAGCCGGCAACAGAAATTTGTTTAATAAATATTTAAAATCAGTAATTAGGCAGATCAATAATTTGGATGAGAAAAAATTGAAGAAAGATATATTGGAAATGAGAAGAAGATTATATCCAGCTGATTTTTCCGGATTATCAGATATATTTGATATTAAAAAAGGTCGTGGTGGAATTGTAGATTTGGAATTTGTCTTACAGTACCAAATACTTTCTGATTCAAAACTTTTTTCAGATTTAAGGGGCAAAAGGAATAAACAGGTTTTGGAAACACTTTCAAGAACAAACAAAAAGATCAGATTGATAAAAGACGAATTGATAATCGGTTATTATTTTTTGAAAAACCTTGAACTGGCTAATCAAAGTGTATTTAATATAAACGGTTCTCAGATTATATTAGAACCGGATAAATTGGAACAATTATTATCATTTTTGCAGATAAGTTCTTATAATAAACTAAAAACGCGTTTATCAAAAATCACCAAACAGAATAATAAATTATTTGAAACCTTCTTTAAAAGCACCGATGCTTAAATACATTAAGAAATATTTTGCCCCCCTTACTGCATTATTTGTTTTCATCATTTATCTGTTTACCCTCGCACCCTCCGTCGTTGAAATTGATTCCGGAGAACTTGCAACAGTTCAAATTACCCTTGGAATTGCTCATCCAACGGGATATCCTTTATTCACAATAGTTGGCCATATTTTTTCTCTACTGCCGCTCCCTTTTAGTAAGATCTATCAAATGAATTTGCTTGCCGCTTTTTGGTGTGCCCTTGCTGTCTGGATGTTTATTATAACAGCTAAATTTATACTTGATCAAATTAAAACATCCGGAAAGAAGAAAAAGAAAGTTGAAACTGAGAAAATAAGTAGTGAGGTTATTTCAGAAGATATTAAAATACTTGCTTCTGTTTTAGGGGCATTGTTTCTGGCTTTTAACAGAACTTTCTGGAGGCAAAGTACTTCCGTAGAAGTTTATTCAATGCAATTATTCCTAATATCGCTTGCTATATACTTTTTGTTAAAAAGCTATTTTTATAACCCCAATGGAAATGAAAAGTTTTACAAATCTCCTTGGATTCTTTTTGCAATTTCATTGGCCTTATGTTTCTCAAATCACATGACCACAATTCTGATTTTGCCAGGAGCAGCATATCTTTACTTCAAAAAATTTAAGTTAAGCAAGCAAAGCTGGATTCAAATCTGCTGGATGCTCCTAATTTTTCTTCCATTGCTGCTAATTTTTTATTCATATCTGCCCATAAGGGCCTCTCAAAATCCTTTATTGGACTGGGGAAATCCGACAAATCTCGAAAGAATTATTAGACATGTTTCAGGCAAACAATACCAGGTATGGCTTTTTTCATCTACTGCATCTGCTGAAAAACAGTTTACTTATTTTTTTAATGGACTGCCAAACGAGTTTACATTTGGATTAATTATCATTTTAATCGGATTATTTAGTGCGTTTAAATATTCGAAGACTTTATTTACTTTTTTTGTTATTACTTTCCTTGCTACCGTTTTATACTCTATAAATTATGACATTCACGATATTGATTCATATTTTTTGCTTGCATATATCTCCCTTTCATACTTTGCTCTTTTCGGATCTTTGAAATTATTACAGAATTTTAGAATTGGGAATCACTCCATTGCTCCTTCACTAACCTTAATAGTTTTAATATTGCTGGCACATTTTTACATTACGTACCCTAATGTCAACCAGAGAGATAATTATGCATTTGAGGATTATACAAAAGCTCTTATTAACGGCACAGACAAAAATTCAATCATTCTAAGCTACCAATGGGATTATTTTGTTTCCGCTGCCTATTATTTCCAGTTTGTTGAAGGGTTCAGGAAAGACGTAAAAATTATTGATAAGGAATTATTGAGGCGTTCTTGGTACTATCATCAACTGCAAAATGATCATCCTAGCTTATTGGATGGAATGCAAACTGAGACTAACAATTTTTTAACGGCTGTGGCTCCATTTGAAAAAGATGAAAATTATAATCCAACTATAATTGAAAATGCTTACCAGGCTTTTATGACAAAATTGGTTTCTTCGCACATAAATAAATCAAGTTTTTATATTGGCCCGGAAATTTTTGAAAATGAAATGCAGCATGGAGGGTTTCGCTTGCCTGCAGGATATACGATTGTTCCGGACATTTTTCTATTCAAGGTAACAAACAACAGGCACTATATTCCGGCAGCAGATCCAAACTTTCAGTTAAGATTGCCGAAACACAGAAATAACTATGTAAAATTAATGGAAAATTTGCTTGGATCGATGCTTGCAAGGAGAGCACTTTATGAAATGCAGTTTGACAAAGTAGACCGGGCTAAGCTTTATATTAATAAAGCAATCTCTAGCTTACCGGATTATACCATCCCGCAACCACTTGTAGATGTATTAACAAAATAATAATTAATCTTTAGCTGCATCCAGCAGATCTTTCTTCCTGTCGGGCTTGATTTGATCAGCCGTCATGAATGATTGCAATGTCACATCCATTTGCTGGATTAAATTTCTTTTGTAATATCTCGGTGCGTAGACAGAACCGTCAAGCATATATATGCGATGTGTTTTTTCATCATAAAAAGTATAATTAACAAATGGCCCGCCCATCCCTTTAATATTCAAATCCCACAGGCCCTGTGTTAGTATTGCATATCTTCCGTTGAAATTTACCTCACTGGTAGTATAATAATCTTTTGCAATTACAACATAACCACTGTCATAGACGGTCTGATAATATTTTTTGGTCATCCGGTTTCTAATAGCTCTGATGGAATCCGCATTAAGATACGCTGGGGAGGCATTATCAATCCAGTGAACAAATATCCACCGCTCCATATCACTGCCGGGTGAACGTCTCAGCCAGACGAAATGATTTACGGAATCATTTATTGCAACCTGAAAATCAGCTTGAACATAAATTATCCAGCCGTAATTTTTAAGAAATTTTCCTTCAATCTTCTTTTGTTCGAAACGGGCATTATAAAGGCTTGCGAACAATCTCTTATCTGAGATTTTTTGAAAAGATGATAGAAGATTATCCTCATTCCTGGAAATTTTTGATATCAGATCTTTCATATTAGGCGCTGATAGAACCATCACAAGCTGGTCTTTTGCCCAAAGGTTAAACTTTCTAACAATGGTATTACTGTCAGTCATGATTTTGTTCTTGACGGCAGTATCAATAACCGTATTTATATATTTTGAAGTTTCCGATCCCGAACTAAGCGGAGCAACGAAAATGATATTTTTCCTATGCTGATAATTGCCTAACTGATTAACCGATATCCTTTTAATTGTGAATAGCTTTTCGGGAAGTGGTGTATTAATTATCTTTTCAAATGTTGAATCAAGAACCGGTTCGAGTTGTTGAAATTCAGTAGAATCCGCAACAACATAGATTTCATCCTCCGGCCCAATTGCAGGTTTTAATGAATTACAGGAAGTAAAGAGAATTCCTGCAAATAAAATTGAAATTAGTATAAAAAAATTTTTCATAATTACCTCGGTACATTTGGCAGTATGAGCTGTAAATGCGGCAATAATAAAAGATACAAACCCCACATTGAAAATCCAATAGAAACAGGAACCGAAAGGTTGTCATCCATCCAACCATGCGAGATATTTTCAACTATAGCTGCTACTGCAGCGGCAATAAATCCTATTATATATTCAAGAAATAGCCCTTCTACCTTTGGGGTGAAAAGTACTACAACGCTTGCACTTATGAAAAAAGCTAATGTTCCCTCTAATGATTTGGATAAAAATGCGTGATTGCCGAATTTTCTTCCAATCAGAGCCGCCATTGAGTCGCTTATAATAAGTATGCTAAATGCAGTAACAAAAAACACCTTAGGAAAGAGGAGAATACAAACCAGAGCGGAAATCAGAACATAAGTTGCCCCATTTAAATTTTTTTTCTCCTCATCCAGCTCGTGCTTACGTAATAAAATTCCGAATATCGAATAAAAAATCTTGCCGAAACCGCTTGAAAAATAACGCAGCAAATCAATAGAAAGAGCCAGAAAAGAGAGAATACTCAAAATTATAACAGCATCCGTACGGGAAATAAAATAGTAAACAATCGGTATGGATAAGGAACAGAGATGAATTAGTTTCCGGACTATTTCATCTCTGTAATGAATTGTTGCATGATCAGTTGGAGTCATCTTTAGGGGCGGACTCTTTTTTACGTTGTTCCATTAATTTTTTGACATGATTAGGAACTTCATCGGCTTTTTTATCAACGTCATTTCCATCATCCTTTTTGAAGGTTGGCAATTCTCCGCCATTGATAATGGTGTCAATTTCACTTGAATCAAGACTTTCCCTTTCAAGAAGTTCTTTGGAAAGCTTATGCAATACATCTATGTTATCTCGCAAAATTTTCTCTGCTCTGCTCATTGAAGTGCTTACTATTTTTCTGATCTCTTCATCGATTTCTTCTGCCGTTTTTTCACTATAGTCTTTATGTCTTTGTATTTCCCTGCCAAGAAAAATCTCTTCTTCCTTTGCTCCATAATTCAGAGGACCTAACTTATCGCTCATTCCCCATTCGCAAACCATTTTTCTTGCGATACCGGTTGCTTTTTCAATATCATTTCCAGCTCCGGTTGTATAATGATCAAAAATTATTTTTTCAGCAGCTCTGCCTCCCAATGCGTAAGTAATTACAGCCTCAAGATACTCTTTTGAATAAGTATGCTTTTCATCTATTGGTAAATAACTTGTAACTCCTAGCGCTCTGCCTCTAGGGATAATAGTAACTTTATGAACTGGATCAGCTTCAGGCAGCATTCGTGCAACAAGCACGTGACCAATTTCATGATAGGCTGTCGTTTTCTTTTCAGCTTCAGAAATGATGAGACTTTTCCTTTCCATTCCCATCATTACTTTATCTTTAGCTTCCTCAAAGTCAATCATCTGAACTTTCTTTTTGTTTTTCCTTGCAGCAAGCAATGCAGCTTCATTTACAAGGTTAGCTAATTCAGCTCCAGCAAGTCCTGGAGTACCTTTTGCAAGAACCTCCAGTTCAACATCAAAATCAAGTGGAATATTTCTCGTATGCACTTTCAACACACCTTCACGCCCTTTAACATCAGGCCGATCAACCACCACTTGCCTGTCAAATCTACCCGGTCTGAGCAATGCTGGATCAAGAACATCAGGACGGTTTGTAGCAGCAATAATTATTACACCGCTGTTCTGTTCAAAGCCATCCATTTCAACAAGCAACTGGTTAAGCGTTTGCTCTCTTTCATCGTGACCCCCTCCGAGACCCGCACCCCTGTGACGACCTACCGCATCAATTTCATCAATAAAAATTATACAAGGCGCATTTTTCTTTCCCTGCTCAAAAAGATCACGCACGCGGCTGGCACCGACTCCCACAAACATTTCTACGAAGTCCGCTCCGCTTATTGAAAAGAAAGGAACACCCGCTTCACCTGCTACAGCTCTTGCCAGTAACGTTTTGCCGGTTCCGGGAGGACCTAAAAGAAGTACACCTCTTGGAATTTTTCCGCCGAGCTTTTGAAATTTTGAGGGTTCTTTCAGGAACTCAATTATTTCCTGCAGCTCAAGTTTAGCTTCATCAGCGCCAGCTACATCCTTAAAAGTAATTCTCGTTCCCGATTGCGAAATCAACTTCGCTTTGCTTTTACCGAAAGAAAAAATTCCACGTGAGCCGCCCCCCTGCCCCTGAAATTTTCTCATTATCAAAATCCAAACTCCAATAATCAAAATCCAGGGAAGAAATCCTACCAGAATATTAACCCATTCGTTTGAATCTTTTTCAAATGTGAAGTCAATTCCTTTCTGCTTCCAGATTTCCTCCTGATCCTTTATAATCGGTTCAGGCAAATAAACAGAAATATTTTTGACTTTTTGGGTTTTACCACCAATATCAAGATTCACTTCATTTTTAAGTTCGGCTTTGAAATAATAATCGTTTACATCTGATTTTATAATTTTTGCAGAAGCAATCTTATCATTATTCAACAATTTTTCATACTGATTGTACTGTATATCAACATAATTTGCTGTTCCTGTTTTCATAAGCTGCATAACAATTACAGCGGCAACCACTACGGCACCCCAGCCAAAAACGAGTTTAATTATCTTTGACCAATCGAAATTATCTTCAGGCTTATTGGGTCCGCCGCCATTTGAAGGCGGAGGTGGGGTTTTCTTTTTTCCTGTCCCATTATTACTATTATTATCAGCCATTAAAAATATTTTCTTAAAAGAATTCATTCCTTTTTCAATTCTCCATTATTCACTTAATACGTATATCGAGTCTAAATTTCTGTACTTTTGAGCGTAATCCAGCCCATAACCTATAACAAATTTACTCGGAATATCAAAGCCAATATAATGAATTTTTACATTATATCTAAGGCTATTGGGCTTAACAAGCAGAGAACAAACCTTCATGCTTGCCGGTTTATGGTGCATCATTAATTCCTCAATGAATTTTATAGATAACCCGCTGTCTACTATATCTTCGACAATAATTATGTCTCTTCCGTTTACATCACAATTCAGTTCTTTCAGTAATCTGACATTTCCCGAGGAGATTTTCTCATCACCGTAACTTGAAAGCTTGAAAAAATCAATTTCACAATCAATATTAACATTTTTAATCAAATCGGAAAGAAAAATAAATGCCCCATTTAATACTCCGATAAATACAGGGACTTTACCTCTGTAATCTTTAGAGATCTGCTTGCCAAGTTGTTTTACTCTTGACTTAATTTTCTTTTCATCAAGAAATGGGACAAAAACTTCCTTTCCAATTACTATTTGTCCGGCTTCATTCTTTACTATTTCAGGCATAATTCCAGAATCCTGTTTGTTCTGTTTGTTACTTTAAATCTATCGTCCAGCCTTAAACCAACAACCCAAACTATTTTCCCACAGTTGGTAAGTACAAGCTGATTCTTTTTATCATACGAACTAATCTTTTGTTCATTTAAAAAATCAGAAATCTTTTTTGTTCCCTTCAACCCAATTGGATAAAATCTGTCGCCCGATTTCCACTTTCGCAACGAGAATTTCTCATCTATTTCATCGGCAGCAATAAATTCTTTTTTACGATTAGATGAAAATTTCAACGGTTTTTTTATTCTATTAATAATAGATAATTTTTTTGTACTCAATTTTATTGTCTGACCTGTCCTAATCTCCATCTCACTGTTAATTTCCTCTTTTTCCTTTTTGAAAAGAACTATTTCGCTTCTTTCTTTCAAAGCAATAAGGTTTTTTGACAAACTAACTTGGCTTCCTACCTTTCCAGTCAATAATGCATTTATATCTTTCAAGTTTTTGTAATTTAAGCTGACATCAAAATATTTCTCAATAGTTCTTTTAAATATATCACCTAAAAGTTCAGTATCATATTTTTTTAGCGTGTCAAGAGAGATTTTAAGTTTCCCACAGCTGAAAACCGACACCTCGATTGCTGCTTCCTTAATTATCTTTTCCAGCTCACTTGAAAAGCTTCTTATTAACGACGATGTGTTCAGAAGATTCTCTTCAAAAGAAGGATTAAGTTTACTCCTGATCATTGGGAAAATTTCGTTGCGGATATAATTCCTATTATAATCAGATTGAAGATTGGAAGCGTCGGTTCTGAACGGCTGCTTATTATCATTAAGATATCTTAGAATTTCTGCCTTAGTAAGAATCAATACCGGACGAATAATATTTCCCCTTTTATAAGGAATTCCAGCCAGCCCTTTGATTCCGGTTCCTTTAATTAGATTAAGAAATACCGTCTCAGCATTATCGTCACTTGTGTGCGCTGTTGCAATTTTTGTGTAATTACTATTCTTAGCAATTTTTGCAAACTCTGAATAGCGCACTTTCCTGCCAGCTTCTTCGACAGATATTTTTTCCCTTTTTGAAAGAGCTTTCACATTTTTTCGAATTATAAAAATAGGAGTAGAAAATTTAGCGCATAAATCTTTGCAGAATTTTTCGTCATTATTAGCTTCTATTCCCCTCAATTTATGATTGATATGCACAACACCGAGTTCAATCCTAAATTTCTTTTTATATTTAATCAGGAGATGGAAAAGGAAAACAGAATCAGGCCCACCGCTTAAAGCGATAAGCAGCTTATCATTTTTCACGATAAGCTTTTTATCATCGATAAATTTTAGAACTTTTTGTTCTATTTTTTTCATTTAATATCTATTTAACAAACATTACTCAAATCAAAATTGGCTGAGCCATCTTATTATAATTTCGCCACCCAAAAGTAGGAGAAGATATCCATTTCATATTAAAATATTTCTCATACCCCTTCCCAGCTTTTCTAACAATAATAAATAGTTACAACATATTTTTTGTAGATTACTGATTACTTGTCATATCCTTAACTTCGCCTTGCTCAGTCAACTGAATTATATATTTCCCAAGCACGTCAAATTCGAGGTTGACAGTATCACCAATTGTTTTACTTGCGAAAATGGTTTCCTCCCACGTATGCGGTATCACTCCAACAGAGAATTCATCTTTGCCCAACTCAGCCACTGTCATACTCACACCGTCAATCGCTACAGAACCGACAGGAATTAGATATTTCTGATAACTTTTCGGAAAAGAAATCGTTATAAAATGGCTGTTGCTCAATTCCTTTACTTGTTTTACGGTTCCTGTTGTATCAACGTGTCCCAAAACAAAATGTCCCCCCAGACGTGCATCCGCCTTTAATGGACGTTCCAGATTAACCGGATCCTTTAACTTCGTGCTGCCAAGATTTGTCTTCTTTAGCGTTTCTTCAATTGTATCGACTGCAAAGGTATCGTTTTCTCTGTTCACAACAGTCAGACATACGCCGTTGACAGCTACGCTGTCACCGATTTTCAGGTCGTCCATTATTCTTTTTGCCGATAGGACAAAACGAATACCATCGCCTGTTTTTATCTTTTCTTTTATGAAGCCTTTTTCTTCGATTAATCCCGTAAACATTTTTACCCCGCTTATTTGGTTAATTCTGCCAAAATATCATCGCCGATTCTTTCGGCATTTACAAATTTTGCTTTTAGAGATTTGCTGATACTTTTTATTCCGATATCGCTTACGGCAGGAATTCCGTTTCCCAATATTTTAGGTGAGATGAAAACGAATAAATCATCATACAAATTTTCTTTGATAAAACTGCTGAACATTTCTTTCCCCCCTTCAATAAGAACTGAGGAGATTTTTAGTTTACCCAGTTCTTTCAAAACGTTCTTCAGATTTAATTTTCCTCTATCTTCCCTGGCAAAAACTATTTCTGCACCTTTTGATTTTATCTTATTAATTTTTCTTTTCATGCTCCGGCTTTTATTTGAAGTCACAATTACAAGCTTTTTATCGTTATTATTTGAAAACAATTTATGTTCAGTGCTAAGCTTTAATCTTGTGTCAAGTATAATCCTCCTTGGATTTCTTCCCTCAGTCAATCGTACTGTCAATGATGGGTTATCTTTTAAAACAGTTCCAAGACCAATAAGCACAGCATCATACTTCGATCTGAGTTCGTGCACATATCTTCTCGAAAGCAAAGATGAGATCCATTTCGAATTTCCTTTCCTGTCGGCAATTTTTCCGTCAAGTGTCTGGGCGATTTTTAAAGTTACATAAGGAATTTTTTTAGTTATGTATTTAAAGAAGAATTTGTTTAGTGCAATACAATCATTTTCAAGCAAACCTGCTTTAACTTCTACACCCGCAGCTTTTAATCTTTTTGCACCGTTTCCGCTCACAAGTGGATTCATATCTAGTGTACCGATAACAACCCGCTTTACTTTATTCTCAATAATTTTATCTACGCATGGAGGAGTAAGTCCCTGGTGACTGCAAGGCTCAAGATTCACATATAAGGTCGAACCTTCAATGCTTTCATTCGCAGAATTTATAGCGTTTATTTCTGCGTGATTGTAGCCGTACCTCTCATGATAACCAGCACCAATTATCCGTTCACCTTTTACAATAATACAACCAACTAGAGGATTAGGGCTTACATTCCCTCTTCCTTTTTTGGCTATCTCAATTGCGAGTTTAATATAGGACTCGTCGGTCAAAGTGGTTTTTATTTTATTGATAATATTTCAAACTCGAGTATACCTGCTGGAGCGTTTACTTTTACTTTTTCGCCGTTCTTCTTTCCCATTAGCCCCTGACCTACAGGAGAAGTTATCGAAATTTTACCGGCTTGGAAATCAGCTTCCTCTGCAGAAACCAGCGTATAATTGAAAATCTTGGATGTTTTCAGATTTATTATTTGAACTTCAGAAAGTATGTGAACTTCGTCTGGGGGAAACTGTGATGGATCAATTAGCCGGACCCGGGAAAGCACATTTTCAAGTTTGCTGATCTTCAATTCAAAAAGGCCCTGCTCCTCTTTGGCAGCATCATACTCCGCATTTTCTGAAAGGTCGCCGTGAGCCCTTGCCTCAGCAATTTTTTGGGCTATCTCCTTACGCCCGTTGGTTTTAAGATCATGCAACTCTTTTTCCAGCTCTACAAGTCTTTCCTTCGTTAAATAAACAAAACTTGCATCTGTCATTGTACATAACTCTTTTTATTATTGGGGTTTTTAAAAAAAATTACCACTGCTCCGGTAATCCGGTGCAGTGGCGGATTGAAAAATATAAAATTTGGGATCAGTTGTCAAGATAGACTTGCCATTGGACGCATTATAGGTAGTCATTCCGAATTTGCCTGCCTGACAGTAAAACCTTAGCTTTTAGATAATTATTAATATTATTTATATATAAAGAGGAACAAATCTGTTCCTCTTCTAATAAATAAGTATTTTTTAGAATGCAGTTACAAAGCCTACACTAAATTTTGCATACTCATTTGTGATGTCATATGTGATCTCGCTAACAAGACGAATATTCCTTCTAAGCAAATACCCTGCATGTCCTGTAACTGATTTATAATCCAGCACACTTTCATCCGAGCTAATCTGGTTATACAAACCAAGTAGGTACCAGTTGCTTTCGTCACCTTCGGGACGAAAGATCAATTCTGCAAAACCGCCCCTTGTTTTTATTTTATTATCCATTAAGTAGGCAAAAGGATTAGTGTCATTCCTGTACAGATATTGTAAGTTAAGTTCAAAGTTTTCATTCATTAAAGTTGCATCGGCACCTAACATTTTAATCTCATTCCTTTTACCTAAGTAAAAACCATTTATTAATTCATTCCCATAATATCCGATTGCCCCCAGCCTTACGTTTTCACTTACCTCCTGCGAAACTCTGCCCATAATGTTTTTATATTTATCTTTATCAAATAAATTATTTGAATATACTTCTCCAATCCCGGAACCGTTTACAATTTCCAGTATCAGATCTGTAGATGATGGCAAGGTATATGCAAATGTAATTCCACGATCATATGTAAGATCAATATCGGAATATCCGGGACGAGCTTTGTAAATTAAATAATCTTCGTTTTCCAGCCGCAGCTCTCTTTTAAATATCGGATCGGAAACCTGGAACTGTCCGACAGTGAGATCAAGTTCGGTCCCAAAAAGATTATTGAACATCAGCCAGGCATCCTCAATTTTTCCTGCTTCGCCGTTTTCAAGAATGTAATATGCATAGTAAGCGACATCCTTAGTAATTGCCCCGCCTGACATAATTTTAAATGCGGAAGGAGACCCGGAATCAAATTGGTTATTATTAACATCATTATAGGTTGCATATCCCTGAATTCGTACTGCGATCGGGAAATCTCTTATTAAATCCAGCTTGTCATCACCGGTATTAATATAATATCTCGGTGCATCCTTTTCTTTTAATGTAAATCCATTTGCTGCAAATTCATCACCGTATGGTTTTAAGTAAGGAAATGGACTGTGACACGTTTTACAAGTTGTATTATATTTCCTTGCAAAAGCCGGGATTGCAAGAAGTTCTCCAGCAGTAAACATAAATGTGATTATTAATAATAAGAAAAAATTTATTGTCTTTTTCATGTGTACCCCCGTATTTATATAGAGACGACATCTAAAAAATCCCTGTGTTAACTGAAAAATATATCATCTCTTTATTCACGATAATTCTATGGTAAAACAGTTATATATGTTGAATGCTCATTAACTTTTATTATCTCCGCTTCTTCAGAAGCACCGAGAAATTCAGCTACAGGCCTTACCAGTTTTTGATAATTCAGCACCGCAGTAATTTTCATCTTACCTGGTTTAACATTTGCAGGAAGCGTAAAAGTGCAGGTTTCAAGTTTTGTCTCACGAGGTCCTATTCTATAATCAACTCCCTGCGAAGCAGTGTTCCATTGCTGAATGGTCATTCTTCCTTGCGGATCGAAATATGGCATCCTGAAAATTCGATCTCCGATTGGTATTCCATCTCGCTGCACACCGGCAAAATTTGGATCATTTAAGGCAATTCCCATATCCTGGTAAGCCAATGCATCCGTACCGATTGTATATTCTTCACCTTCAAATCCTTTTTTGTCAACTGGCAAATGATAAACATTTCCTTCTGCATCCACAGCTTCAACGTGCATCCAAACAATTCTATCTTCAACGGATCCCGTTGGAAATTTATGCCCTGTCTTCTGATTGAATAACGCAATTGTAAACTTCACTGCTTCAGTTGGCTCAACTTCTCTAATATCCGGATGTATTCTCAATTCAATTGTTCCCCTTATTTTTCCCGGATCATGTGCGCCATGAAACAGGTGTTGCCAGACATCTGGATGCTTTTTGCCAAGTTCTGCTGAATAACCTTCTGCTTTTGTCATATGACAATCCTGGCATTGAACACCTTGCTTTGAATAAGGGCCTTCCTTCCATTCGAGGTGAGTTGATTTTACCCAAACACCGTAAGGACTCATCTCGTTGTGACAGGTCCCGCAGAATTCTCCTGTTTGGATAAAATCAGACACTTTAATTTCATGTTCTGGTGACTTAACAGTACCCCTCACTCCGTATTTCACATTTCCTGGGTTCGAAATAAAATTAAAGTTGTGAGGAATATCTCCAGAAAACCCCGTAACCGTATGACAAACATCACAGGAAACAGATTCATTTGCTCGGGAATTCATTTCTGGCTTTGGCGGCGGAACATCTCCGGCCAAAAATGCAATCGGCGCATGGCAACCGTTACATCCCGCTTTAACTTCAGCGACCTTTGCATCTTTTTCCGCGTGAGGAACAGCAAGTTTAAAATATTCAACTTCATCCCAGTGATGTGTATATGCCTGCGACATCATTGCTTGCTGCCATTGCTGGTAGAAATCAACGTGACAGGAAGTGCCGCAAAAAGCGGGTTTGCTGTATTCGTCATACGATCTGGTACCAAGAGCCTCCCCTCCCGCTTTTATCTCCTGTGCTTTTATCAAACAAGGCAACAAAAATAAAATGATTAAAATAAAGAAAGGTTTGTTTTTGGACATGTCTCTTCTCCTCTGTTGTTATCGGATCATTCTCAGATCAAATAAGCAGTTAATTCAAACGATAAGAATTTTACACCCCTTGATTACAAATCGTTTTATTAAACTGCGCGAATAAGAGACCCCAAACTTTACCGGATGGATCAATAGAAAGTTTTATTCACTGCTTTAAATATAAGCATAAAATTTTTAAGTCGTATTGTATAATTTATACAGCTGCGATATTGTTTAGCATAATGGATGATTTGAACTTCGGTCTAAATCTTGATTTTAAAAAACAATATTAGGATTTTAAGGATAAAAATAGGGGTAAAAATTGATCAGCCGTTATTTTCAATTCGATAAATTTGGCACAAACCTAAAGCGTGAAATAACAGCCGGCATTACAACTTTTCTTACAATGGCTTACATAATAATTGTAAACCCTAAAATTCTGGAGGCAGCCGGAATTCCCTTTGGTCCATCTTTGGTCGCAACAATTTTAAGCGCTTTCTTCGGGACTCTTTTAATGGGAGTTTACGCAAAGCGCCCTTTTGCTATAGCACCCTATATGGGAGAAAATGCTTTCATTGCGTTTACGGTTGTAAAAGTTCTTGGCTATAACTGGCAAATGGCTCTCGGAGCAATTTTCATTGCAGGGATTTTGTTTACACTACTTACCATTTTCAATATCAGAAGCTGGCTGGCGAATGCAATTCCGGAAAGCCTTAAAATCGGTTTTGCTGTGGGCATTGGACTCTTTTTAACATTTATCGGATTGAATGAAACAGGTATTGTAAGACTTGGGGTTGAGGGTGCACCTGTGCACATAGGAAATTTCCACCAACCACAAATCTTGCTTGCAATATTAGGGTTCCTGATTATTGGTCTGTTAATGGTTAAAAAAGTGAGGGGATCAATTTTAATCGGAATACTTTCAGTTACTTTGCTGGCAATAATTTTTGGACAGCTTAGTATACCCGAAAAAATTGTTAGTATGCCGCCGGATATTTCACCAATTTTTTTGAAGCTGAATATTGTCGGTGCATTTAACTGGGGATTTTTTGCAGTTATACTTACAGTTTTTGTAATGGACTTTGTAGACACTATGGGAACACTGCTTGGCCTTTCAGTTAAAGCAAACTTGCTTAACGAAAATGGAGAATTGCCTGAAATTGAAAAGCCAATGCTCTGTGATGCGCTTGCAACTGTGGTCGCTTCATTGCTTGGTACAACAACTACAGGTGCTTTTGTTGAATCGGCTACCGGAATTGAAGCTGGCGGAAGATCAGGTTTTACAGCTGTTGTTACTTCCATTATATTTTTATTAGCGCTTTTTCTTGCCCCTCTTTTTTCTATCATCCCGTCTTATGCTTACGGCCCGGCATTAATTATTGTGGGAATGCTTATGATATCTCCAATTAAAAAACTAAATTTCAATGATCTTTCAGAGCTGCTGCCAGTCTTTTCAATAATTACTTTGATGAGCTTTACATACAATATTGGAATTGGTATGACAGCAGGCTTCCTTATCTTTGCCATCGTTAAAATTTTAACCGGAAATTATAAAGAAATCTCTGGTGGAATGTGGATACTGAGCGGGATGTCACTTTTGTTTTTTATTTTTTACCCCTATTAAAAAAATGATGACGATTACTTCAGCAACACCATCTTTTTTGTCTGCATAAAACTCTGTCCTGAACCTGAAGAAGAACTATTTGCTTGCAGTGTAAAAAAATAAACGCCGCTTGGGTATGCATGCCCATTAAAATGCACGTAGTAACTCCCTGATATTTGCTCTTCATTTACTAATGTCTTAATTATCCTTCCTGTTACATCTGTTATATAGAGTTTTACATTGCTTATCTGCGGCAGGCGATAATGAATAATGGTTAACGGATTAAATGGATTGGGATAATTTTGATCAAGAGTATATTCAGTAGGAATTATTTCCTGTGGCTGCCCGCTTAACATAGCTTCTTTCAAAATAAAATTATTGGGATCGAACACTAGCTCGGTAGGCATTCCTTTTACAATAAGATTGAAACTTTGGCTGCTTAAATTATTAAACACTGTTAAGATAGTATCCCCTGCATCCGTACTAATTTTTAATTGTACAGGCATTATAAAAAAACTCGGATTAGTACGAGGGGTCTGGCTAATGGTAAAACTTACTTCATAATTTCCAGAGCCTGCATACGTGTAATTCCAACTGTACTGATAAAAAGGATAGCCATAGCCGTGAAGCCATTCATTGAAGAAATAATCAAGATTTCTTCCTGAAATATTTTCTGCGACCGATATAAAATCAGATGTGGTGGCAACCCCATATGCAAACTTTGGATCGCTGTTATATGAACGGAGGACATTAAAAAATATTGAATCACCAACTATGCCTCTAAGCATATGAAGAACTATTGACGCTTTTGCATATGTAGTTGCATAATTAAAAATCCTGCTAACTGAGCTTATATCATCTACGTAGACTGAATTTTTTTTATCTACTTTTGCCGCAGCCATTAAATTGGTGATATATGAATCGTACGCCTGCTTTCCATATTGATCCTCATAAAAAAGAGCTTCGGAAAATGTTGCAAAGCCTTCGTTTAGCCAGATATCATGCCAGGTTTTGCAGGTGACTTTATCTCCAAACCATTGATGGGAAAGCTCGTGCGCAATTAATGTTTCATAAAAGCCCCCAAGTGAAGTTATAGTCTGATGTTCCATTCCCCCACTCCATCCAAATTCAGCATTTCCATATTTTTCCTTTAAAAAGGGGTAAGGACCGTAATGCTTAGAATAAATCCCGATCATAGTTGCAACCTCATTGAGCAGGCTTATAGTATTTTGAGTAGAATCAGTTTTATAAATATAGTTTGTAATCGGCATTGAATCTGCCGGAGCAAATTTGAAATAGGTAGTGTATCTTGCATAATTAGCAATTGCCAGAGATATCAGGTATTGCGCAATCGGGTAAGAGTTTTTCCATTCAAATGTGTGCGTTCCATTACCATTATCAACAACCTGCTGCAGCAGTCCATTTGAAACTCCGGTTAAATTATTTGTCACGGTAATCCAAACATCGGAAGAGTCAGCTTTGTCAGCCGGAGTATCTTTGCATGGCCACCAATCACTTGCACCGTAAGGTTCGCTTAAAGTATAAATTGTCTGCCCACCGGACTTATCTGTTCCGAATTCAAAACTACCAAATCCGCTGGAACCGGGAACGCCTTCATAGTAAACAATTATGCTCCCAGCCTGTCCGTAAACAAAAGGAGATGGAAGAGTAATATATAGTTTTGGAATATTCAACGGATGGAAAAATGAAATTGCACTTCCATTCATTGTAACGGAATCAACACTCATTGAATTTTGAAGATCAAGAAAAAAAGTTGTAAGCGAATTGCTCACACTTTTAAAGTTAACGGTTACAATTCCATTAAGATATTGCGGTGTATAAGTTATATTAAGATCAAGCTTATAATAAGTAACATCTATCGTTGAGTCTCCGGGATATTGAACTTCTGAAATCTTCCTTAAATTTTGAGCTTTTTGTTTTTCTGATTTAATTAAATCATTGTAAAAGTTCTGGCCAAAGAGAACATGGCAGGATAAAAAGAACAGCCAGATTATGATGTAACATTTTTTCATAATTAGTACCCCCTTAAATTGCAGGTCTAACTAGCTTCTTGTATCCTGCAAATTGATCTGAAATTACAATATTTACAAACTTTATATTCTCTATTTTTCAAAGTAGTAAGATTAAATTTACCGTTCGCTATCGAAATTACATATTTTTCAATCGAGTCCAGACAAATTTCAATTAAATCATTATTAGCCGAAATTATTTCATCTTCGGTCATATTTTTCTTTCTGCTTTCTGTATTCTTTATGGGTTTTCGACCGAAATCAGAATTGGAAAATTTCAGTGAATAAATTTCTGCAGAGGTCGGATCAGAATCCACAGAAATTTGTGCATGTATTAACTTTTTTGCAGCATACATATAGAGAGGCAATTGCAGTGAAATTCCTTCGAGCAAATCTCTCGCTGTCGGCATTTTGCCCCCTGTTTTATAATCCATCACTTTAAATTTTTTATCAGCTTCATCAATGTCAATCCTGTCGATTTTACCCCTTATATTTATATTTCTGACTGATAAATCAGTTAAAGAAGATTTATTGTAATTTCCATCACCGGGCCGACCAAATGATTCTTCAAAATATTTGGGGTTGAATCCATCCTTATTTTCTTTTTCAGCCATAAGGAATTTGAACAACAATGAATTTTTCCTTTCGCCTTTTATGCCAAGCACTTTTTCTTTCTCAAAAAATGAAAGTGGGGAACGGAAATTTGCTTTTTCAATTTTTTCTTCCGCAACCTTAAAAATTAACTGATATGCATAATCAAAATCTTTTTCGTCGGCATCCTGTAGAATTATATTCATACGATTAAGTTCCGAATAAAATTCATACAATATAATATGAAGAAGCGTACCCATTTCTAATGCTTCAATTTCTTCTGTGGGTTCTTCAACAGGCTTCAGCTTTAAAACTCTTTCCGCAAAATATTTATAAGGACATTTAGCATAAGTCTCCAGTTGGGATATTGAATAACTCTTTTTTTCATATTCCTCTAGTTTTTCTTTTGCATCACCGTCGAGCTTCTCAAATATATTTCCGGTAAATTCTGAATCGCCAAATGGATTCTTAATTCTCTGGTTATCTATATGAATGGCATTCTCAATCTCAGAAATTTCAATTTCGCACTCTTTTAAAGCTTCGTATCCTCTTGCATCTTCAATACCCTTTTCCCCTACAAACCTGATCACTCCCTCTCTTGAAAATAGAACGCCTTCATAATCTTTTTGAGTTTTTTGAGAGACTTCAAAAAGATTAGTAAATTCTGTTAAAAAGTTAGACTCAACCAACTCTTTCTTCTCCTCATTTGCTGGAGAAACCAGATAGAGTCTTTTTTGCCAGGAACAGAGAGATTGATAGAAATGATACCTTTCTTCTCCCTGGTGCTTGATTTCATCTTTCATATAATTTGGCGAAAAGAAAATTTCGGGAGTGTAGCGGGTGGGAAGATCTCCGTCACACAAACCGGCAATAAAAAGGTGATCGAATTCTAACCCGCGGATTTCACCAAGGGTAGTGATTTGTATGCCGTAGCTTTGTCTTTCCTTTATATTGTATCTGGTGGAATTTACCGCCGTCTTGATATGATTAAGATAAAACTTCAGAGGGAATTTTTCTTTTTCTCCATACTCGATTTTGAACAATTCAAGTAATTCAATTACAGTTTCAATTAAAACTGTAACCGCCTTAACATTTTCCTCGACCCTCTCTCCCCCTTGCTCCACTAGTTTGATCGGAATATTCAGTCTGTAAATCAAGTCTGCAAAATTATCAAGGAATTCCTTGAGCAGCATTTTTTTATCAAATGGCTTAAGCAACTCATTCAAGGTTTCAATATTATCCAGAGCCATACTGTAATTTTCTTCCTTGAATGAAAGGTTGCTAAATTCTTCATCAGCTTCATCAAATTTTTGTGCGATAGCATCGTTGATTGAATTTTTCCAGTTCTGGTAGCCTGAGATTATTTTTAGCTCAACCGAAACTCTCATCAGGTTTGATTGGCAAATTCCAATTGTTTCAAGATAACCACCCGATAAGGCTCTAAGAATATTTTTATAATAGAAATCGTTTTCAAGAACTTCAAGAATATTTATTATTGAAATGACAGGTGGCGACGCATTTAATGAGTAACGGTCAGTCAAGTTAAAAGGAATTTTATATACTGAAAATATATCCCTGATTAACGGCGAATATTTTTGTATCAGGTTAAATGCAATGCAGATTTTGTCTGGTTGGACTTTTTGTTCAATGATAAGATTTTTTATTTCTTTTGCTATAAGCTCAATTTCCTCTTCTCGGTTTTGTGCAGATATCCTCATTACTTTGCTTTGATAACTTTGAATTTTCTTCGATATTTCCTCCCTGAATAGTTTCTCCCTGACTGCAGATTGAAAATTGTTAATTAGTGAAACGGAAGAATCGGTAATTTGTCTAAAACCTTTTCGCTCAAGTTTATCATAACATTTATCTAGATGAGAGAAAATAGTGGGATTGAACTTGTAATAATCAAACGAGAGAAATAATTCAATTCCGCTTAATTCAGATGTTTTATTCAATATTTCAATTTCCGGGGTGGTAAATTCATCGAAACCTTGAACTATTACAAGATTCACATTCGGGAAAAAATTCCTGAAAGTGGCTGCATATTCATTTTTCACAAATTTATTCAAATGATTATAAACGTCACCGATTTCACTGACAGAAAGCTGTTTACATTTTATCTGGTAATTTTCATAAATATCCGCAATATCTTCAGCTTTCCTTTTTTCCGATCCTTCCAACATTTCACATTCTTTTCTTAAAGTTTCAGACGTTATGCCATGCTTTTTATATTCAGAGATAACATTCTTAATGCGCCTAAGCGTACCTGATGGAATCTGCTCCCTGTAATTTGAAAAATACTTTAACTTTAATTCCTGAATGCTCTGACTCAAAAGTACGGTTGAGGCTGCATCACTCAAGATTGTTCCTTTTATTTCCGGATCTTTAAAAAATAATTTTGTGGAGAAAGTGCCGAGTGTCTCAAGATTTATTTTCCCGGTCGACATTCTGGGAGCAGCAGTAATTATCTTTTTCTTTAAATCCCTTATTTTTCTGTTGGTGGGTACAATAATCAATAACTCATTCAAACGGTTTGATCGTATTTTATCATCTATTTCTTGGTTAACATTAAATTTCTCCTTTTTACTTTTCGTTAGTATCATTTCTTCTTTTCCAGCATCAGATCTCGGTTTGATTTTTTAATTTGTTGGTTCAAATCAAGTTTTAACAGAGTTACAATTTCATTAAATCTTTTCTTTGCATCATTTTGTCCATTTATCACTAGTGTCTCAAGTTCAAGAAAATTTCCAAGATGTTTAATCTTATCAAGATGCACTCTGGTATTCTTATACATATAAAGCAGTCGTCTCTTTTCCACAACAGTTTCAGCCTCAAATACCTTTTTAAAAAACTTCTCTGCATTTCCTTGATTAAATTCTAATAGGCTGTAATTCGACCAGCGGTTTGGGGAATTTTCATTACGATTGTACTGAATTAAAGTTTCCTTGCCATTTTCAATTCTTAATTTTAATAGCCCTTTTGAGTTCTTGTAATATATATCTTTTTGATTCAGTGTGGATATAAACTTGGCGCCTATTATTTCAAGTTTATTCTTAATTTCATTGAATGAAGCGAATTTTATTTTTACTTCAAGATTTTGAGGCATAATTTTATTTTGTTAATTCTGGTTTGTTTCTTTTCCTTTTTCTTGGCCATTTAAAGTCGCCGCTTATTTCCTACGCATTTTATTGTTCCCCAAAAATATTGACAAAAATAGAATCCAGGCACAACTAAAAGCTACCCCCTCATGTTAATGTTTAGAAAAATAGTGCTATTTAAGAATAGTTTTAGTTACTTAATTACTTTTTTTATATGTTGAAATTGTTTTAAGGTTCATTATTTTTATGATAATAATATTGGTGCGATATGAAATTCTTAACATTACTGGCAATATTACTAATTAGCTTTATAAATGTAAATGCGCAGGGAATTGGTAGAATAGTTCCACCTAAGCCACCTGAAGTTTTTCCGCCCAATGCTTTAGGAGGAGATCTTGTTTTTACTGAAGGCGGTTTTGGCCTGGGTGCTTTCTACAGGCATTCCTTCTCAAGTGAATTAACTCTCGTTTCGACATTCTCAATGTCAGAATATCAGGGGAAAAATGAATTTAC
>Ga0315535_1000765_pt1 | contig 22216 bp, 9 predicted proteins | sample SalMarSW160220MG_2_FD_203092 | JGI IMG/M metagenome (GOLD analysis project Ga0315535, IMG submission 203092) | Salt marsh sediment microbial communities from the Plum Island Ecosystem LTER, Massachusetts, United States - Salt Marsh Sediment SW1602-20 ... | reverse complement strand
TGAGATGCTGAAGCCGATTCCTCTGCATTGGCGGCACCTTGCTGAACAACCCTGTCCATCTCTGAAACAGCCTTGTTCACCTGTTCGATTCCCTGAGCCTGTTCGTTGGAGGCTTCCGCGATTTCAGCCACAAGTTCTCCTACTTTTGCCGTTCCGCCGGCCACGGTAGTGAAGGCCTCGTTGGTGCTTGTGACCAGAGCTGAGCCGTCCATCACTTTTTTGACGGTCCCCTCTATCAGCGCCGCAGTATTTTTTGCGGCCTCCGCCGTACGCATGGCAAGGTTCCTGACTTCATCGGCAACCACCGCGAATCCGGCTCCTGCCTCACCGGCCCGTGCAGCCTCTACCGCCGCATTGAGAGCGAGCAGGTTGGTCTGGAACGCTATTTCATCAATAGTCTTAATGATTTTCTGAGTCTCTTCGCTGGCTTTTGAAATCTCAGCCATGGAGCTTGTCAGGCGCTCCATCGCATCATTTGCAGTTTCGACCACCCTATTGGCTTCTTTCATAAGAATATCAGCCTGTCTGGCATTTTCAGCATTTTGCTTGGTCATCGAAGACATTTCTTCGAGGGAGGAGGAAGTCTCTTCAATGGAAGCAGCCTGTTCAGACGCGCCCTGCGCAAGAGACTGGCTTGCTGAAGATACCTGGTGCGAACCTTCCGCTACCTGGGCGGACCCTTCACTCAATCCCTCGACGATGTGATTAACCGGCAATGTGATACTGCGCCGCGTGAACCAGTAGGAAAACAGCAGTGCAAGGACGACGATCAGAAGGCTGATCGCACTAACCCACCAGATCACGTGCTTGATGTTTTTCCCGACGAGGGACTCTTCTTCACTGACACGCCGCTGGATCTGCCCCTGAATGTCATCCAGCTTTTTCTGCAAAGCTGCTTTCCGGGCTCTGACTGCAACTTCTATATCATCGGTGTAGGCGCCCGTACCGATGACCCATCCCCATTCCTTGAAAAGCTTTACAAAAGAAAGTTTGGGCTGGGGTTTATCTGCGCCGTACTTCGGCCAGAGATAGTTCACAAAGCCCTGGCCTTTTTCACGACACACTTTTACGAATTCCATGAAAAGCTTCTTTCCGTTCGGATCTTTGATATCGGAGAGATCCTGGCCGTTCAGCTCCGGCTTGTATGGATGTATGAGCATGCGGGGATGCATATCGTTAATCCAGAAATAGTCTTTGTTTTCGGAGCCGTAACGAAGTGTGCCGATGAATTTCGCGATGCTTTCCTGGTTTTCGGCGAGTATTGCCTTTTTGACCTCTTCCGTCAGGCCGTCTTCCAGCATTTTCCGGGTGTCCTTGGACGCCTTTTCAAGAAAGCTGGCGGCTGTTTCCACTTCCGAACGGAGCAAGGCCTTTTTCGCTTCCATGGTGTCCTTCCGGTAAAGGCTGATCTCGTTGTTTTCCTGATTTATCAGCTCCGCCATACTTTTTTCGCCCAGGTTCCTTATCTGCATGATGGAAGCCCGACTGCTCCTTTCTAATTGCCAGACCGCCATCACCCCTACAATGGAAGAGGTCAGGGCAAGCCCTATCGCGACCATGAGCATGATCTTGGTGTTAATTTTCATGCTGTCCTCCTTACAAAAGCACTGCAATCAGGCATTTCTTTATGACGCGAGCCGATTGCCATGTAACCGGATATGATAACTGGCGCCTTCGAATTGAATCGCGCCGGACCCGGGCATGAATGAAAAAGAATCGCCAAAATATTGTCACCATCTGCCCTAAATATTGACGAATTGAATCACAGGTCCGGGCTCGCATTTGCCTCCCCGAGTACTCTCGGATTTTCCGATTGCGCTTGTGCACGGATTCCCGGGCGGATAATAACCGATCCCTCGAATCCGTGCCTCCTTGATTTACCGGTATTTCATTGTAATCCAAGGTGGTTGTTTCAGGAAGTAAGCAACAAGCGTGCCGCTTAAAAGCGGAGGAGAGTAACTGAAAAAGTGTGGAAGGTTGGGCGGGAGAAGTGCCGTTTTCTGGTGCGAGAGGGGGGACTCGAACCCCCACGGATTGCTCCACTGGATCCTAAGTCCAGCGCGTCTACCAGTTCCGCCACTCTCGCAGGTTTTTTATGATTTCTTTTTTCCTTTTCCTTGTCAAGGGACAATGCTTCAGGAGAGATGGTCGTCGTACTCATCAGAGAATCGTTTTATCATCCCATCGTCGGCGAAGCTGTAATAACGATTATCTCCGATGATGATATGGTCCAGGACCTGGATCAGAAGGAGTTTTGCCGCCCAGAGGAGATCCCGGGTCAGCCTGCGATCTTCCGGGGAAGGCGAGGGATCACCAGAAGGGTGGTTATGTACGAAAACGAGCGCCGCGGCCTTGTGTTCCAGGGCAAGGGTCATGATTTCTCTGGGATACACCGCGCTTCCGGTCAGGCTGCCGAGGAACACATCTTCATCTGCCAGCAACTGGTTCTTTCGGTCAAGAAAAAGGACCTTGAACACTTCTCGCTTCAGGTCCCGCATGGAATGGAACAGGTAATCGAATACGGCACGGGAAGATCCGAAGAACGACTTGTGTCGAGCGCGGTCACGCAAGTATCGTCCGGCTACCTGGTGGATAAGCCGCATATACAGGGCATTCTTTGGGCCGATGCCCTTTATCTGGAGAAGCTTTTCACGCGGTGCCGAAAGCACCTGGGAAAGGCTTCCGAAGCGTTCTATGGCCTGCCTGGCGGCGCCTTTCACGTCTTTCCGGGGAGTTCCGAGTGTGAGGAGGAACTCCACAACCTCTTCATCAGAAAACCGCTCAAGACCGCCTTCCTCAAATCTTCCCCGCAACCGTTCCCGGTGGCCCTTTCCTTTTTCCTGCCATTCCTTCTTTTCCATACACAAACACGCTCCGATTTGAGATATCCCCGCATCCTAGCAGAGAAAGAAAGAAAATCAACAAAGAGTTATGGTAAGTGCGCCTGGGAAGTATTATTTTATTGACAATCGTTCAGCCCTTACAGAACAATAAAATTATTGTTCTTGCTGTTAAGGCGTTCTTTCAGGCCTTATCGTGGACTTGGTTGAATCAATTATTGCGCTTCGAGGCACGCTTTAACCGGAAGAACTAAAATCCTGGGGCAAAGAGATGAAAGGCGTCTATGCGTGTTCTTGTTGCGGCCTCTGAAGCGGCCCCTCTTGCAAAAATTGGTGGACTCGGCGATGTTGCCGGCGCCCTTCCCACGGCGCTTCGGGACCTCGGTTGCGAGGTTTCCCTGGTGATACCGGCGTACAGGACGGCCCTTCAGAAGAGCGGGGCATCGGATGTGGTGGCCAAAGGGATTCCGGTGAGGCTCGGCAGGAAGGAGCTTTCTGCCGATATAGTTGAAACCCGAGGAAAGTCAGGCATACCCATCTACCTGGTTCGCAGGGACGAATTTTTTGACCGCTCTGAAATCTACGGAACCGCCGCGGGAGAATATTTCGACAATCGTGAACGATTTATCTTTTTCTCACGGAGCATCCCTCCTCTTTGTCGCGCGCTGGATTACGTTCCCGATATCATCCTCGGCAATGACTGGCAGACAGGACTGGTCATGGCTCTCCTTGACCAAGGGGGTTTTCCCGGAACAGCAGGCGTTTTTACCATTCACAATTTGGGATATCAAGGCCTGGTGCCCCCGGAGCAGATTCCTCTTATCGGGCTTCCGGATGAGTACTACACCCTGGACGGCCTCGAGTATTACGGCCAGATGAGCCTGCTCAAGGCAGGAATAGCATTCGCACACGCCGTGACAACGGTGAGCCCAACCTATGCAAAAGAGATCCAGACTGCTGAATTGGGCGGCGGCCTGGACGGCCTTTTGAGGAATATCCGGGACCGGCTTTTCGGTATCTTGAATGGAATAAACGAGCAGGAATGGAATCCTGAAAAGGATATCCACCTCAAGACACACTATTCCCGGGAGGACTTCTCGGGCAAGGAAGAGTGCAAGAAAGCGCTCCTGAAAGAAATGAAGCTTCCCATGCGGTTGGTGAACCGTCCGGTACTGGGGATGGTAAGCAGACTGGTCTCACAAAAGGGATGCGATCTCCTGCTTGCGGCCGTAGAAAGGCTCTTCAGCATGGATGTGGGATTCGTGCTCCTTGGATCAGGCGAAGCCAAGTATGAAACCGCCTTTGCCGCCCTCCGGGAAAGGCACGAGACTCATTTCGGGTTCGCCGACGGGTTCAACGAACCGCTCGCGCACAGGATTTATGCCGGATCCGACATTATCCTGGTTCCCTCCCTTTACGAGCCCTGCGGGCTCACCCAGATCTATGGCCTCAGGTACGGGAGTGTTCCGGTTGTGCGGGCCACCGGAGGGCTCAATGATACGGTACAGGATCCGAATGAACGGCGTTTTCCCGGTACCGGGTTCAAGTTCAAGAAGTATGATGAAACGTCTTTTCTGAAAACAGTGTCGCGGGCGATCACGGTCTATAAAGACAGGGAATACTGGCAGGCGATGATGCGGGAAGGAATGGGATGTGACTTTTCCTGGCGAACGTCGGCAGGCAAATACGTGGCGGTGTTTGAAAAGGCATTGAAGCGTATGCGGGCCAAGAAAAAATGAGCGGGAACTATTTGTGCATACATGGACATTTCTATCAACCTCCACGGGAGAATCCGTGGTTGGAGGAGATCGAGTTTCAACCGTCTGCGTTCCCCTACCATGACTGGAATGAGCGGGTCACGCGGCAGTGCTACGGTCCCAATACCAGGGCTCGGCTTGAAGGGGCAGAAAGACGTATCCTCGGGCTCATCAACAACTACGAATACATGAATTTCGATTTCGGCCCGACATTGCTTTCATGGCTCGAAAGAGCCCATCCATGGATTTACGGGCAGGTTCTTGCCGCCGACCGGGCCGGCCGAAAAAGATATCATGGCCACGGAAACGCCATGGCCCAGGTCTACAATCACATCATTATGCCGCTTGCCGGTACCCGGGACAAGCGAACTCAGATCCGCTGGGGACTCGCGGATTTCGCACGCCGGTTCGGACATCCTGCAGAGGGCATGTGGCTTGCGGAAACCGCGGTCGATGTGGAAACCCTTGCGCTCATGGCCGAGGAGGGTGTGCGATTTACAATCCTCGCTCCTACACAGGCCCAGGCGGTACGTGCCCTCCGCCCCCACGGTGGAGATGGGGCGTGGAAAGACGTGACCGGGGGAGTGATCGACACCACTCAGGCTTACCGTATCTTCCCTCACGGGACGGATTCTCCTTTTATCGATGTGTTCTTTTTTGACGAGGATATTTCCAAGGCGGTCGCCTATGAGAAGATTCTCGCATCCGGCAGCGCCTTTCTCACCCGAATCGAACAAGGTATTGCCGGTGCAAGAAAAGAGACCTGTTTGGTCAATGTGGCAACAGACGGCGAGTCTTACGGACATCATTTCAAGTTTGGAGACATGGCACTCGCCTGGCTTTTTGATCACCTGGAGCGGGAAGGGAGCCTGGAGCTTTCCAATTACGCCTGGTTTCTGGAACAGTCGCCGCCGCAAAAAGAGGTTCGAATCGTGGAGAACAGCTCCTGGAGCTGTGCTCACGGGGTTGAAAGGTGGCGCTCGGATTGCGGGTGCAACGTCAATCACCGGGAAGGATGGAATCAGGCCTGGAGAGCCCCTTTGCGCGAGGCCATGGACCGGCTGTCGGGTGAACTCTCGGCAATTTTTACGGAGCAGGGCGGGAAGATAATCAGGGATCCCTGGGCCGCCAGGGATGACTACATTCATATCCTCCTCGATTCATCAGCCGAAAACCGCGATGGATTCTTTGAAACGCATCTCGTCAAGGGTGGTGGAGCTGCTCAAGCAGAAAAAGTCATGGCATTGGAGCTCCTCGAGTCCCAGAGGATGGCTTTGTACATGTACACCAGCTGCGGGTGGTTTTTTGATGATATTTCGGGTCTGGAAGCAACCCAGGTGCTCATGTATGCCGATCGGGCAATGGGGCTGGTGAGAAAGTGGTCGCGATCCGACATGGAGGGGCAATTCCTCTCCATTGTCGCGCGTGCAAAGAGCAATGATCCTGATTTCGGGAACGGGGCTGCTGTTTTTGAAAAGCGCGTAAAGCCTGCGCGAATGCTCCCCGCGCGAATAGCGACCAACCACGTTTTCATCCAGATGTTCCAGAAAAGCCCTGGTGCCGGGGGGCTTTTTGGGGAACGCTCTCAAGTTGCAAAAGAAGAACAATACGATGACCAGGCTGCGGGAAAGGCGGCCGGGGCAGTCCTCGTGTCGGATCCGATGACCGGAAAGACCTCCCGGATCTCTTTTTCCGCAACAGGGCAGATGCCTGCTGATTTTGCGTGCCAGACCGGCGAAGAAGGGGGAAGCAACGGCTCTTATACCCTGGATGACGTGGTCCCTGATGTGAGGTGGCAGACCATGCAAGGCATGATCCATGGTATCCTGGACAGGGTTTCGCGGCAGATCAGCGAAGAGGAGGTTCGGTCTTTCTTCTTCCTGGCACACCCCGCCGAAGGGATGGAAGAACTCTTTCCCGGCGGTCTGGGGGATGTTTTTGAACTTTTTTTGCGAAGCCGGCTCCTCCGGCTCGTGGAAGAGCCCGAAAGTGTACCCCGTGAAATGGTCTTGCTCAAAGAACTCACCCGGAAGGCGGCAGGCGGGAAGAGTACCCTTCACGTTGACGATCCGGGGATACGGCAGGAGATCCGAAAACTGGTGGATTCACTGATGGACCTGATTTCCGAGAGTCCGCAGGAAGGGATGATAACAGCCCTAATGGAACTCCTGGATCTGGCCGATGACGTGTCCCTGAAAGTGGATCTCTGGGGATGCCAGAACCGATATTGGGACCTTTCCGTGGACAGGCATTATTTTGAACGATTATCTCCCGAGCAGGTGAGAGTTTTCAAGGCGCTGGGGAGGAGGCTCGGATTTTCCCTTTAAAGGAGCTTGATGTGCTGAATCTTGTCATGGCAATTCACTGTCACCAGCCGGTGGGCAACTTCGATTATGTTTTTGAAAGAGCATGCGACCGCTGTTACCAGCCTGTGCTGGAAATCCTGCGAGAAAACCCCCTCGTTCGTACCGGCATGCACATGAGCGGGTCGCTTCTTGAGTGGATTGAAGCGTACCGCCCGGCCATCCTGGATCTCCTGGGCGACCTTGTCGAAAGGGACCAGGTTGAGGTCCTTTCAGGGGGCTTTTTTGAACCTCTGCTCTCCAGTATCCCTGTAAGAGACGCAAGAGGGCAGACGAAGAAGATGAATCAATACCTGGAATCCCGGTTCGGGCACCGGCCGAAAGGTTTCTGGCTCACGGAACGAATCTGGGACCCGGGGCTTCCTTCCGTTCTCGCGGGAACAGGCCTCCGGTACACGATCGTGGATGACACCCATTTCTATTATGCGGGACTCAAGTCCCACGAAATTTACGGCCCCTACATCACCGAAAAGGAGGGCAAGACACTGATCCTCCTGGCCACGCCCATGATGCTGCGGTACTTGATCCCTTTCAAGCCGGTAGAAGAGGTCATCTCGCATCTCCGTCACCTGGAACAGACTGGGAAAAAGGTGGTTGTCTATGGAGATGACGGCGAAAAATTCGGGCTCTGGCCGGGGACACACGAATGGGTCATTCAAAAGGGCTGGCTGCGGACTTTTTTTCAAGCCATCTCGGAAAACGCCGAATGGCTGGGAACAAAGACCCCGGGAGATCTCATAGATGAGATGCATCCCCTGGGACGCCTCTATCTGCCGCAGGCCTCCTATGAAGAGATGACCGAATGGGCGCTTCCTCCGGATCGGACGGAGGCATTGGAAGATATCATCGTTTCCCTCAAGCAGGAGGGCCGCTGGGAAGAATGGCGTCCGTTTGTGCGGGGGGGGATATGGGACAACTTCCTGGTGAAGTACGATGAAACCAACCGCATGCATAAGAAGATGATCTTTCTCAGTGACAATCTCCCCCGAGACTCCGAGGGCATTGAATACCTCTGGCGGGCCCAGTGCAATTGCGCGTACTGGCACGGGGTTTTCGGCGGCCTTTATCTGGGGCACCTGCGGCGGGCCGTATACCAGAACCTGCTCAGAGCCCAGGCTTCCTTACCCCTGGAAAGGGGAAACATCCCGAATTTAGAAATGATCGACGTGGACAAAGACGGGGACGACGAAGTTGTGATCCGGGGACCCGTGCTTTCCATGGCTCTTTCACCGGCGCGGGGAGGAGGTATTTTCGAACTCAGCCACGTCCCCCTGGCCCTGAATCTGAGTGATGTGCTGACCAGGCGACACGAAGCGTACCACCGGCGTCTGAAAGAGCTGGACGAGGAACACGGAAACGAGCATACCCGCGCACAGTCCATCCACGAGACCGCCTTCGCGAAGGACAAGGGCCTCGAAGAAATGCTCATATATGATCGCTATCCGAGGACCTCTTTCCTCGATCACTTCCTTCCAGGTGAATGCTCCGTGGAAGAGTACTCGACAAGCGTTTACCGGGAACTGGGTGATTTTTTCGAAGGGACATATCTCGTGACAAAGACCTCCGCCGCTGAGGAAGCCGGTATGGTGAAGCTGGCCCGAACAGGGCATGTGGGACCGGCCGAGATGACCATTCAGAAAGAGCTTCTCATGGAAAGGCAAGGGGAGGTGCACATGCAATGGGAAATGACCTCCCTCGGTAACGCACCTGTTTCCTGTGTCTATGGCTGCGAATGGAATTTGACACTTTTTTCAGATCGTGACCCTGAAAGATACTATCTGGTTAACGGCAGGACACGAAGAGAAGTTGCAGAGACGGGTGTCGAAGAGAACGCTGCTGAATTTTCCCTGATAAACGGCCCGGATCACCTGAAGGCGGTATTTGCCTTTTCAAGACCGGTGACCGTGTGGTTTTTCCCGCTCATGACCGTATCCATTTCCGAAGAAGGTTTCGAACGTACGTACCAGGGGTCGAGTTTCCTCTTTGTCTATCCGATCGAGCTTGCAAAGGGAGAGAAAAGCCGGTTTTCGTGCACTATGCGGATCGTGCAGGATACGTAAAAAGGAAGGCCCGGCTTCCCGCCAAGGGGAGACGCCGGGCCGTTGGTTGGGGTTGGGTTGATGGTTAACAATCCAACTGGGCCTTCATGTAAATGGCTTCCCGGGATGCCGTTGTTTTCTCAAGGTCAATTTCTACTGCGTTGCTTCGCCACCGATCCTGGAGAGAAGATGCACGCTCATCTGAGAAGCCGCCAAAGTGCCGCCTCATACCCCCTTCTGCCAATTGATAACCTTTGGAGGCCGTCGGCCGTCACATGGTTTATGGTCATGATGTTGAGGTTGAGCGGCGCTTGATTGGCAATGTTTTCTCTTTCTCCTAATATTTTCTACAGTCTTTTCAATTTGTTCTACATCATCCCGAAAGCTATTCTGTATGTCTTGGAGCGCCATTTTTTCTTCCATTGCACAGAGTATATCGGCACGTGAGAATGATTCCTTTAACATTTTTTTGCATTCGGCAAAAAAAATTGCAAGGAGTCAGGTACAACCGGGGATTATTCAGGTTTGAGAATCAGCATGCCAAGGGGTGGGAGGGAAAGACTGAGGGAGTGGGAAAAGCCGTGAGCCGGGGTGGGATCGGCCAGTTTCCCTCCGGCGATCCCGACATTGGACCCTCCGTACAGGGCGGAATCCGAGTTGAGCAGTTCCCTGTAGAACCCTTCAAGGGGTACCCCGATCCGGTAGTTTTCCCTTGGTACAGGGGTAAAATTGAAAACAAATACGAGGGGGATATCGGAAGATCCGGCTTTGCGCATGAAAGAGATCACCGTGGAACCGGAATTCCGGAAGTCGATCCACTGAAATCCCGCCTGGTCGTAATCCTGCTGGTGGAGCGGAGGTTCCTGTCGATAGAGATGGTTGAGGTCCCGTACGTATCTCTGCAGGCTGGCGTGTAATTTGTATTGGAGCAGATCCCATTGCAGTTCCTGGTCATGATCCCATTCGGACCACTGTCCGAATTCCCCACCCATAAACAAGGTCTTCTTCCCGGGTTCTCCGTACATGTATCCAAGGAGGAGCCTGAGATTCGCGAACTTCTGCCAATCGTCGCCCGGCATTTTGGAGAGCAGTGAGGCCTTCCCGTGAACCACTTCGTCGTGAGAAAGAGGAAGGATAAAGTTTTCATTGAAGGCATACAGCAGGGCGAAGGTCAGGTTCTCCGTATGATATGAGCGGTGCACGGGATCCAGGGACATGAAGCTCAACATGTCATGCATCCATCCCATATTCCATTTGAAGAGAAAACCGAGTCCCCCTAAATGAACCGGGCGGGTGACACCGGGCCAGGCAGTAGATTCTTCCGCGATGGTCATGGCGCCGGGATAGTCTCTGAAAACCTTTGTGTTGAGTTCCTTCAGGAACGCGACGGCCTCCAGATTTTCCCTGCCACCGTAGCGGTTGGGCAACCATTCTCCTTCCTTGCGAGAATAGTCGAGATAGAGCATTGAGGCCACGGCGTCTACTCTGATGCCGTCGATATGGTATTTATCGAACCAGAAGAGGGCATTGGCGATGAGAAAATTTCTTACTTCATTCCGGCCGTAATTGAAGATCAGGGTTCCCCAATCCTTCTGTTCGCCCTGTCGCGGATCGGCATGTTCGTAGAGATGTGTTCCATCGAAAAACTCCAGGGCATGGGGATCTCTTGGAAAATGCGCCGGCACCCAGTCGAGGATGACGCCGATTCCTGCGGCGTGACATCGGTCAACCAGGTACATGAAATCTTGCGGTGATCCGAATCGGGAGGTGGGCGCATAATAGCCGGTTACCTGGTAGCCCCACGACCCGTCAAAGGGATGTTCGGCGAGCGGGAGAAACTGGGCATGGGTGAATTCCATTTTTTTCATGTAGTCCACAAGCTGGTCGGCCGATTCGCGGTAGGAAAGCCACTCGTTTTCCTCGCCCCGGCGGCGTCTCCACGAGCCAAGGTGCACCTCGTATACGGCCAGGGGCTTCTTCAGGATGTCAACGGCAGGCCGCTTTTCCATCCATTCCCCGTCACTCCATGTGAACCCGTCTACCTGCTGGACCACGGCCGCGGTCCGGGGGCGTTTTTCAAAAGAGAATGCATATGGGTCCGATTTTATCAGAAGAGTTCCATCCTGAGTCTTTATTTCAAACTTGTAGAGTGTTCCCGCTTCAAGGTGTGGGATAAAGAGCTCCCAGATTCCTGAGACACCCCTTATACGCATAGGATGCCGCCTGCCGTCCCACTGGTTGAAATCTCCAATGACGCTCACCCGGCCGGCAGATGGGGCCCACACTGCAAACAGAACCCCGGAAACGCCCTGGTGAATTCGAGGGTGTGCCCCGAGTTTTTCGTAGATCTTGTCATGGTTTCCCTGGTTGAACAGGTACAGATCATCGTCTCCCAGGACCGGAAGGAACGCGTAACAATCGTAAAAAACGGATTGCCACCCACTGTCAAATCCGACCTTGAGACGATAAGGGAAGACGTGGAGAACGTCGGGGAGCCATGCCTCAAAAAGTCCCGCCTTGTGGACCTGTTTTGCCTTTTCGGCGGCGCGCGGGCTCAGGTCCATGATTGCAACCTCTTGCGCGTGGGGGAGAAAGGCACGGATCACAACACCCTTTTTCCCGTCAATCTTTGCCGGGTGTGCACCCAGGAGCGTGAATGGGTCGGCAAGGGAGCAGGTAACAATGCTTTTTATTTCCCGCGTTTTTAAAGTAGTCGAGAACGACAAGCGGCCTCCTCGCGGACCTTGATCAGGCCCAGGTAACCAGCCCCATGGCAAAACGGTTTTCCAACCTATCCAGGCTGGGCATCACGCGAACCGTGTACCCAAAACGCCCTGAGTGGGTGCACGGTATGGCGCCTTTAAAAATATATATCCCGCCCGAATTACTTGTCACTCTGAGGGCGGTTGTGTCTCTTTCAATGAATTCTCCCTGCGGGTCGAGGCGTCCGTAATAGGCATCAACCGTGACATCATCGGGGGCCAGGGATCCGAGCCTGATTCTGGCTTCCACCTCCAGCTGTTTGCCCACGGAAATCTCCTGCCCGTCCGCCGCGATGACCTCTTCCACGGAGACTTCGGCCCAGCTTGTCATGATCTTCTGCCGCCAGGAAGCAAGGTTTGCGGCTCCTTTGAAAGACTCGCGGCACAGGTTGTTGAAACGGCGCGAGCACGGAATGTAGTAGCGATTCAGATATTCCTGTACCATCCGATGGGAATTGTAGATGGGGGCCAATTTTCTCAGGCCGGCCCGCATCTTGTCCACCCAGCCCCTCGGCATCCCGTCCATGGCCCGGTGATAGAAGAGGGGCTTGATTTCATTTTCAAGGAGATTGTAAAGGTCCTGGCTCTCGATGCTGTCCTGGATTTCCTGATTCTTGTACTCCTCACCATGCCCCAGGGCCCATCCGAAATCACGGTGATACGCTTCGTCCCACCATCCGTCCAGGGTGCTGAGATTCAGCGAACCGTTGGCAAGGGCCTTCATGCCGCTCGTTCCGCAGGCTTCAAGGGGCCTTCGGGGGGTGTTCAGCCAGAGGTCCGTGCCGGAGACCATATGACGGGTCACGTCCATGTTGTAGTCCTCGAGGAAGACCATGCTGCGGCTGAAGCGCTCCTCGTGGTTCAGGTGGATAATGTGCTTGATGAGTTCTTTTCCTTCAGTATCCTGGGGGTGCGCTTTCCCCGCGATGATCAGCTGGACAGGCCGCTCAGGATCATTGAGAATGCTCGCCAACCGATCGGGGTCCATGAAAAGGAGGGTGGCACGCTTGTAAGTGGCGAAACGGCGCGCGAAACCGATCGTCAGCGCTTCGGGTGTCAATACCTCTCCCGCCCTCATGATTTCGGCAGTTGAGGCCCCCCGCCGCTTCAGTTGTTCCACGAGACAGAGCCGCACATATCCGACCAGGTGTTCTCTGCATCTTTCATGGGTTCTCCAGAGTTCTGTCCCCGGTATTTCGTTGATCTGCTCCCAGACCCGCTCGTGATCCGGGTCCTCTTCCCAGTTCGGGCCGAGATACCGGCTGAAAAGGGCCCCCATCTCCCTGGATATCCAGGTCGGGACGTGGATTCCATTGGTGATGTGATCAATGGGGACATCCTCGACCGGATGGTGGGCCCAGACCTTCTGCCACATGGATCGGGAGATCCTTCCATGCAGGCGGCTCACCCCGTTGCTGTGGGCGGAGAGGCGCAGGGCGAGGGTAGTCATCCCGAATGGTTCGCTTTCGTCTCTGGGATCGAGGCGTCCATACCCGAGCAGAACCTTGAAATGAATTCCCAGCTTCTTCACATATTCCTCGAAGTAGGACTGCATGAGACCCGGATCAAAGGTATCGTTTCCCGCGGGAACAGGGGTATGGGTCGTAAAGATGGTGCTGGCGGAAACAACCTCCCTTGCAGCGTCAAAAGAGAGCCCTTTTTCCTGTCTGAGGATGTTAATGCGTTCGAGAGCGGAAAAGGCGGAGTGCCCCTCATTCATATGGATGACTGTGGGTTCTATCCCCAGTGCCTTGAGCGCGCGAACACCGCCTACCCCAAGCACGATTTCCTGCCGGAGGCGCATCTCCCTGTCGCCCCCGTAGAGTTGTCCGGTGATTCGGCAGAACTCGGGGGGATTCGGCTTGACATTCGTATCCAGCATATAGAGGGAGATTCTTCCCACCTTGATTTGCCACACCTGGACCTCAACCGGGAGATCCTTGATCAAGACCGTAACCCGGACGGGTCTGCCGTCCGCACCCAGGACCGGCCTGACGGGCATGTTGGAAAAGTCGTTTTGCGGGTAGGTTTCCATCTGCCAGCCGTCGGACGTGAGGTACTGGCTGAAATAGCCGCCCTGGTAGAGGAGTCCGATCGCTACCAGGGGCACATTGAGATCGCTTGCGGACTTCAGGTGATCTCCGGCGAGGACCCCTAACCCCCCTGAATAGATGGGCAGACTCTCTGTGAGCCCGAACTCCGCCGAAAAATAGGCGACCTGGAAAGGTTCTTCGGCGTAGTATTCAGCGCTTTGGACCCGGGGTTGGGAAAGGTATCGGTCGAAGTCGCCGACGACTCGCTCAAGCTGAGCCAGAAAACCCTGATCGTGCGAGAGATCATCAAGGCGCTGCTGGCTTATGAGTCCGAGCATGAGAACCGGATTGTGCTTGCAGGTTACCCACAATCCCGGATCCATTCGTTGAAACAGATCCTGTATGTCGTCATTCCAGCTGAAACAGAGGTTATAGGCTATCCGCCGCAGGACCTCCAGATTTCCGGGAAGATTCGGGACCACGTCGTACGTGATTTTGGCCTTCATATGTTCCCCTTTGTCAGTAATTTCTCTGGATCAGCGTTCAAGATCGGTTTTTTCGGGGTTTTCTCATCCGAATCGGAAACTCACTCGTGCCCAAAATCTCTTTGTTGATAGGTACTAATCGGGAAAATCATCTTTGGTAACAACTGTAATTCCGCGGGGAGTGACCGTAAACCTTTTCCTGTCTTCCCTGGGGTGATAGCCGATCGTGCAGGAGGGAGGGATTTTTACTCCTTCCGCGATTATGGCTTTTTTGATCCGTGCATGGCGGCCGATCACGACGTTCTCCATGACTACCGATTCCTCCACCTTCGACCAGCTCTGCACGAAGACGTTGTAAGAGAGAATACTGTTCAGGACCAGGCCGCCGCTGATGATTGAACCGTGGGCAACCAGGGAATCCAGTGCCCGGCCGGCCCGGGCGTGGGCACCCTTTTCCTGGGCAAAGACCGTCTTTACCGGGGGATGCTGACGCTGGTAGGTCCTGATGGGCCAGTGACGACCGTACATGTTGAAATAGGGGTCCACACCGGTCAGGTCCATGTTGGCGTTCCAGAAAGAGTCAAGGGTCCCTACATCACGCCAGTAACCTGAATCCCGTATGGGCAGTACCGGGCTTTCGCGGAGTATCCCATCCTTATCCACATAAGAAATCACATCCAGGATCTTGTTTTCCCTCCGGAAAGGGTAGGCCATCACCCGGTGGGTGTTCAGGATGCCCGGCAGAATATCCTTGCCGAAGTCGGGACGGTCATCCCGCTGGAGCAGGTCCAGGAGCACATCGGCCTTAAAAATGTAAATACCCATGGAGGCCAGGACACGGTTCTTGTCACCGGGAATCGTCTTGGGCGTCTTTGGTTTTTCCTGGAAAGCCAATACGTTGAACGATTCATCCACTTGGAGAATGCCGTACAGGCCCGCGACCTCCTTGCCGAGTTCAATGACCGCTATGGTGACATCCGCATTGTTCGCCTCATGGTAATCCTTGAAGTGGGCATAATCCATTTTGCAGACATGGTCTCCCGACAATATCAGGACATGCTCCGGAGAGTCCTGTTTCAGCAGATAGGCGTTTTGCCTGATGGAGTCGGCGGTTCCCTGGTACCATTTTTCTCCCTCCATCATCTGCGGAGGGGCAATTTTCAGGTAGTGGTGCAGGGCCGGACTGAAGATATTCCACCCGCCTTCCAGGTGCTGAACAAGCGTTTGTGATTTGTATTGCGGGAGTACGATGATCCTGTAGACGCCCGAGTTGATGCAGTTGGAAAGGGTGAGATCGATCAGGAGATAGATTCCCCCGAAAGGTATAGCAGGCTTGGACCGGTCCTTTGTAAGGGGCATGAGGCGTTCGCCTTTCCCTCCCGCCATGATGACTGCGATGGTGTTTTTCACGGCTCCTGCAACCTCCTCCCGCATTAATCAGGAGTTCAAGGGAAAGAAGCTTCTTCCAACAACAGAAGAAGTCATGGATGAAATACCGGGCGTCCTGCTCTTGCTGTACTCTTGTTTTAAGGCAAGTATAGAGACATGCCTTACAGACTGTCAACGAAGAACATATGGACACAACAAAAAAGAAAACATCTTCCACTTTCGGCTCATGGGTCTGGGCTCACGGCCAGAGAGGAAAAACATTGAGCAAAGAAGGAGGGGATGTTAAAATTATCTGATATGGTCGAAATTGCTAAAAGTTCTTCAGGAATACCGGTGAATGCCCCGATGGAAGAGGCCCAAGAGTGCAAAACGCCATCCAAGGCCCTGGAGGTGAACATCGCGTGCAGCCGCGTGGATGTCACCATTGACCGGAAGTATGAAATCCTTCGCCGGGTGATGAAAAAGTACCCCGGGGCGCTGGAGGGCCTCGAGACTTTTCTGACGGAAGTCTGCCATCCTTACAAAAACTCGGCCTTTATCATGAAGGGGGCGCGGAATTATTCCCTGAATTATTTCCACGTCCTGAAGAATCACCCCGACGGCCCTGAGGCGGCGCGCACGTATATTGATATCTTCCTTGAAGGTGCCACAGGTGCGAAAGAACGGGATATACGAGCCGAGGCTGCTGATGATCTATTACTTTTCCTGCAAAAAATTATTAAGGAGGCGGGCAGGGACCTGGATCGATTTCTTCCCGTTCTCCAATACGCCTTCCAGCAGGTACGCGAATCCGATCAGGATGTATTTCCTTTTTTTGTAACCAGCTTCTATGAACTGAACAACCTGGGCGCACTTCTCTCCAACTCTGTCCAGGCTGAGAAATCTTTTCAATCCATGAGCGAGCTGCTGGTCAAATATTATCGGCACACCTATGCGTACTGGCTTTCTCAGACAGACCCCCTGGAATGGTTTGAGAGTGAAGTTGGAAAAAATTTAAATAAGAATAGATTAGATGATATTTTTAAAGATATTTCTCATAATTATTTGCAGCACTGCCTGGAAGAACTAAAAGCAATTTGCGATGCTCTCGGGAAGGTGTCAGGAGCCGGACTGGAGCGTCTCCTGGCGCTCCCTGGATACCGGACGATCGTGGCGTCGTACAGCGATATCCCCGGAAGACTTGCACGCGCCGGAGGAGAGGAAGGACAGGGGAACGCCTGGAAGCTCGTCTTTCTCCTGCATATCATGGAAATTGAAGGGTTGTCGAGCGTCCACGAGGAGGTGCTCCGGGATATCAATCGCACCATAACCCGTATTATGGAACAGGGGAAACCGTTCCAGATACGAGAAGCCCTGGGCAGGACGTTCTCCATCCTGGAAAACAGCATGGAGAAATTTCCCCGGACCGCTCTCCACTGTGTACTCAATATGGGGCAGGGAGTGTACGGAACAGATGACAGTGACCTGGTTGATTTCTTCATTGATTCCCTTGTATCCTTGGGCTTCCAAACACCCGGCGTGAGAGGAGTCGGGGATGACTGGCAGGTGCGCGCAAATCTCGCGCATGTACAGAATATCAGGACGTGGCTTCAAGTGGCGGAACTGCATCCCAAGTGGTCAAAGAAACTCCTTTCCTCACTCGCCATCCATCTCTCCATCGGGGGAGTATTTATCAAGGATACCGACCTGTTTCCCCGGGACATCACCCGCCTCCTGAACAGCGAAATCGCCCCGGTCTATAACCTCACGAAGCAGCTGGCGCGGCTGTTCCCGGTCTATTTCAGCGACATCGGCGCCGAGGGCCGTTTGAGGGACATTTCCACGCGAATCGACGATATCTGTCAACGGAAGGACCCTCTTGTCCATTTTCTCAGGAAACAGAGTCATGTGGAAAGCAGCAATCGTATAATCCGGTTCATGGAAGCCGCGCTTGTTTTCTGGAAGACAGGAGAAAAACATGGCCTACAATCCTTTCTTCCACCGGCCATTTATGACCAGGTGGGAGAAAGCGGCGTCTATATCGATGGTGTGCGCAGGGTCCTGGCAAAGCTCCTTGATAATCGGAATGGCGAGGGTGTCAGCGTGCTCCTGCGTATGGACAATGAAGAGGTAAAGACGAGGCTGTCAGGGCTTCCGGAGGAAGACCGAGTTGACCTGGACCGAGTTGGCATGGCAGTCGAACTCTACAAGCTCCTCTACCAGAAATATCATTCGGGCTTTACGGATATGGAGCGCCATCTGCTTCAACTGCAGGCCACGGGCCTCCCCGAACTCCGGAAACTCAAGGAAGCCCTGGCCGAAAAAGATCTGAGAGAACGCATTTTCAAGTTATTGGGCTACCTTGAAAGACTCAAAGGGATCATCCTTTCCCCGGAATCGTTTGACGTGAGGGAAGATATCTATCGGAAGAGGCATTTTACCGTTGACATTCCATCAATGTATGGAAGCTATCACGAAATGAAATTTGATGCCCTGGGCCTCAGTTTTCGGATAGAATCCCTCCTGAACATCCTCTTCGAAGAAATGGTGGAACAGATAGATCCCGGCCTCATTACGCGAGCCACTTTTTCCCGGATCCTCGATTCGCTGAGATTGTTCAACTGGGCCTTGAACCTGGATGGCATCGTTTCTCTGGAGATGGAACGCCACCTTGATCTGCTTGCGCATGCCCTGGAGATCAGGGGGTTCAGTTCCACCCAGTACCTTGATATTTTTCGGGGGTTTTCGCAAGCCTTAAGCAATATTGTCAATGATTTCTTCAACAATATCCATCAGGCCAACCTGATGAAGATCGTACCCAGGTATCCCGAAGGAGAACTGCTGCCGAAATATTCAGCACCAGACGCCGGCGAAGACCGGGAAAGGATCATTCACCGCGTGACCGAGATCTTCCTGCGGGAGCGCATCGCGTCCTCCCTCGGTTTACAGCAGCTGGACCATTTCCTGGCCAGAATCCTGATGACCCTCCACCACCAGACAGAAATGCTCCCGAGAGAAAACCTGCGCCTGCTTCTGAACTATGACCCGAAAAAGGCAATGACCTCCATCGGGTCCAGCAGAAAAGGAGTGGCCGATATCATCCATCTGGGAAACAAGGGCTTGAATTTGGTGAAGATAAAGAATTACGGACTGCCGGTTCCTCCGGGATTCATTATCACCACGGAGGTATTCCGCTGCCGCGAGATTATCGAGGAGTACGCCCCTGCGCGGCGCAACTTTGAAGAGCAGCTTTTTCAGATGGTAGGGCAACTGGAAAGGAAAACGGGAAAATTATTCGGGGACCCCGGGAACCCGCTGCTCCTCTCAGTGAGAAGCGGCTCCGCTGTCTCATTGCCCGGGATGATGAATACTTTTGTAAATGTGGGCATTAACGAGGAAATTGTCCAGGGTCTGATGGAGAATACGGGCAACCGATGGTTCGGCTGGGACACCTTTCGTCGTTTCCTGCAGTCCTATGGCATGGGTCACGGACTTGAAAGAGATGCCTTTGACGATATTATCGCGCGCTTCAAGGAACGCCTTGGAATTCCCTACAAAAGGGAGTTTTCAGGGGAACAGATGAAAATGGTCGGGCTCGAATACAAGGTACTTCTGGAAGAAAACGGCCTCAATGTGCGCATGACGCCGCGGGAACAGCTGCTGATCGCCATCAGGAAGGTATTCGAGTCATGGTATTCTGCCAAGGCAAAAACCTACCGCAGGATTATGGGCATTTCAGAAGATTGGGGCACGGCGGTTACCGTGCAGGCGATGATTTTTGGGAATTTTTCGGGGAGGGCGGGCTCGGGAGTTTTTTTCACGCACAATCCCCGATGGTCAGGGGATATGCTGCTCCCATGGGGCGATTTCACACCGGGAAACCAGGGTGAAGATGTCGTTTCGGGTCTAGTGAGGACCCACCCCATTTCCATACAGCAGGCCGAGGTTGAAAATCGGAAATCCGAGACCAGCCTGGAGACACTCTTCCCGGAAATCTACCATTCCCTGCGAGAGTGGTCCAAGAAACTGGTATATGAACACAAGTGGAGCCCGCAGGAGATGGAGTTCACCTTCGAAGGCCCAGGGAAAGAGGACCTCTATTTCCTTCAGACCCGCGATATGGGCATCCGGGAGAGGAAAACAGAATCTTCTTTTGAACTTGGGGTTGAACCTCTTCCCCCTGTTCTGGGCCACGGTATCGGGGTGAGCGGCGGCGCCATGTCAGGACGGATTGTATTCAGTATCGAGGAAATTGCAAAGTGGCGAAAGGCAGAGCCGGACACGCCGCTCATCCTGCTCAGGAATGACACGGTCCCTGATGATATCCGGGAGATTTACGCTGCTGACGGGCTCTTGACCGCGCGGGGAGGTTCTACCTCCCACGCCGCCATTGTCGCTCACCGCCTTGGAAAAACCTGTGTGGTCGGCTGGTCCAGGTTAACGTGCCTGGAAAAAGACCGGACCTGCATCATCGGGGAAAAGAAACTCGGGCCCGGAGACCATATCAGTATCGATGGAAGGGAAGGATCGATCTATCTGGGCAAAATGAAAGTCAAGGAGCGCGAGGAGGTATAGGATCATGCAGTTGGGCGTGAATGGATTGGGGAGGATAGGGAAGCTGACCCTGTGGCACCACATAGGGAGAAAATATTTCGATGAGATAGTCGTCAACATCGGCAGGGATGTGGGCGTGTCGCTGAAGGATATCGCCCACTACCTGGAAAGGGATACCACGTACGGTTCCCTCGGGAGCTACCTGTACGGGCACAAGGCGGGGGACGTCCTGGGGGAGGTAGATGAGAACGCAAAGATCATCACTGTTGATGGAACGAAGATCCATTTTCTCCAAAAGACGAGGAATCCCGGGGAAATTGAATGGAAGGAGAGGGGTGTACGCCTGGTGGTTGACACAACGGGAAAATTTCTGGATCCTACGGTGGAACCGGAGGGATCTGAAGGATCCCTGCGGGGGCACCTGGAGGCGGGGGCTGAGAAGGTCATTGCTTCCGCTCCCTTCAAGATTCGGGACAAGAGCTTGCCCATGCCCGAGGATGCGGTTACAACGGTCATGGGGGTGAATGAAAATGATTACGAGCCGAGATCCCATCGACTCATTTCAAACGCCTCGTGTACCACGACGTGCCTGGCTCACATGGTGAAGCCCCTGCTTGATTTTTTCGGGTCTCAGAGGATTCTTACCGCTTCCATGGCCACGGTTCACGCGGTCACCGGATCGCAGCAGGTTCTTGACCGCCTCCCATCGGCCGGGGCCACGGATCTGCGGAAAAACCGGAGTATACTGAACAATATCATCCTGACCACCACGGGCGCTGCCAATACCCTCGCACTGGTCATCCCGGAAATGAAAAGGATCGGCTTTATCGCTGAGTCCGTACGAATACCGAACAGCACCGGTTCCCTGGTGATCCTCGTGATCAATCTGCAGGAGGAGCCTTCCGGAGAGTTCATCCGGCGTGAAATGATCAACACCATTTACCAGAATGCTGCCGGGCAGGATGAGCGAAAATACCTCCAGTACACTGAGGAGCAGAATGTATCGAGTGATATTATCGGATTGCCCCGATGTGCGACGCTCATAGAAGGGCATGAAACCCATACCAGGACCGCTGAAGTGGAGATCGATCTAGGGAAGGTATGCGGCATGGATGCAGAGGAAAGGCGCGTGGAGAATGTCGGCCATTTCGGCAGGATCGCAATTACCCAGGCCGTGATCTACGGATGGTACGACAACGAACTCGGCTGCTATGTCAATATGCTCGGAGACCGCACCGTATCCATCGCAGAGATGATGTAGAATGAATAATATCAGGATACTCCCCGAAAATGTGGCATCCCAGATCGCTGCAGGAGAGGTGGTGGAGCGGCCTGCCTCCGTGGTCAGGGAACTGCTGGACAACAGCATCGATGCCGGAGCCGGCCGCATATTGATCTCCGTTGAGGGGGGAGGAAAACTCCAAATCAAGGTGACTGACGACGGGGCCGGGATGTCCAGAGATGATTTGCTCCTCTGCGTTGAGCGGCATGCCACGAGCAAGATCAGATCCGTCTCGGACCTGTTTACCGTGAGGACCCTGGGATTTCGCGGGGAGGCGCTGCCGAGTATTGCCTCGGTGTCGCGGATGGAGGTAACCAGCCGGCCGGGAAAAGATCTGTCCGGACACACGTTCAGACTTGCGGGCGGAAAATTTATTTCCCTGGATGAGACCGGGTGCCCACCCGGCACAAGCGTCGTGGTGAGAGACCTTTTTTACAACATACCTGCCCGGAGGAAATTCCTGCGAAGCCCGCGTACCGAGATGGAACATATCGTTGACACCGTTTCCCGGTGGGCGCTGCCTTTTTCCGATATTGAATTCAGGCTTGACAGCCACGGGAAAGGAGTGGTGCGCTTTCCCTCGACCGGGGACCAGGTGGTTCGCCTGTCCAATCTCTTCGGGAAGGAAGTGGCGGCTTCGCTGCTCGAGACGCGGGAGCAAGGACCGGGTCTGGATATCAGGGCGTACCTCGCTCCGTGGGAATTCTCCCGCAGCCGGGGGGACCGCCTTTTT
>Ga0315535_1000763_pt1 | contig 22254 bp, 20 predicted proteins | sample SalMarSW160220MG_2_FD_203092 | JGI IMG/M metagenome (GOLD analysis project Ga0315535, IMG submission 203092) | Salt marsh sediment microbial communities from the Plum Island Ecosystem LTER, Massachusetts, United States - Salt Marsh Sediment SW1602-20 ... | reverse complement strand
CAGGTTCCACCTTAACCACGCCCGTTTTTGGTCCAAACAATGGGGTCCACCGCACTTCTGCACCATTCTTTCGAAGATAAGGGACTAACTCCTCTTTCAAGACCTATGTGTCATATGTCGGGGTCTGACCCCTTTTCCCGTTTTCCCGGGCCACCACCACCGATTGAGACGTTGACTTGAACATCGAGACCTGCCTTGTCATAGGGAAAGAGTGCGAGGCGAGTCTCGATGGCACAATCCTCCAGACGAGCGGAGAGCCCCCACTCAACATGGTGCTGCCACCGCATGAAGGTGACAGCAACGATCGGCTCGGGAGCGGAGGCGACGCCTCGCCAGTCTCGCTTTGGCAGAGCGGGCCAAGCCCCACTGATCGTCACAGGGAGCCTTGCTACGCCTGGAACTGTAAGTCCTTCAATCATCTCTTATGCGAACAATGAGTATACAGGTCAGTATAAGACCCTTATCTCTTCCATTTGACAGTATAACATGCCTGGAAACCAGTCATGTGAACAACGCATAAATCCATTTTTTCAATGCCTTTCGCCTCTGTGCTCCTTGCCTCTCCGGAGTTTATACTGGTCAGTATAAGGTGTAAAAGGGGTCAAACCCCCTATTGGCCCCCGCCCGCCGGGTCAGCTTCAGCGAGTTGTTAGGCAGCCGAGGTGCCCGGCCCTGGGATCCGCTGCCTGAAAACGTATATGGCCCAACCTAGCGTTTCCCGCCCCCAACGCAGGTACGTTGTCCTAGCCTTGCCCACCCGCTCAACCACCTCCGCCAAGTCCGGATCATCTGGATGGGTACGAGCGTACTCGGTCGTCGAGTACCATTGGAGGCCTTCGTACTTGTCCCAGTCGTCGTTGCTGCTCACGATGGTGTGAACGAGATCCAATCCTCGCCGCTCTCCAGCTTCTGCATTCGACAAGTGAGTCCCGAAGTCATCTCGCGCGCACCCAGATGCCTCCAGGTAGTCCCCAGACGGCTCCTGCAGCCAGTATGGCTCTCCCACGATCACCCAGCCGCCAGGTTTCACCATGCTGATCAGCGCTTCAATAGTATTAGCGTGTCCCCCGAACACCCAGCTGGCACCGATGCATGACGCCAGATCGAAATTGTGCGGTTCGTCTGGTCTGAAGTCCGCGCCGTCCATCTGAGTGAAAGTGATGCCCGCGTCCGATGCCCGTGCTTCAAGTCTTCTCTCTGCATCGGCGACAAAGAAAGGAGAAATGTCGACCCCTACACCACGAGCGCCATAGGCTTCGGCCAAGCAAATCAGGAACTCGCCCTTTCCACACGCAATGTCAACCACCTGCGCGTCGGTCGGGAGGCGCAGGAGTTCCACGAGACGCTGTAGTTTCTCCTCGCTCGTAGGATTGCACACCACATGTTCGCGGTGAGTGATATCGTAGAACTTCCAGATGTCCATGATTCAGTCCTTCGTCGGCCTAACAATGAGTGTACTGGTCAGTATAAGACCCTTATCTCTTCCATTTGACAGTATAACATACCTGTAAACCAGTCATGTGAACAACGCAAAAATCCCCATTGCCAGCGCCCCGCTTGCGGCCCACGCCGGCCGGCCCCGGCCCGGGGCTGCGAAAATGATGCCTGAGGCGGCCGATTTGGCCGGATCCTTGCGTTGTTGCAAAATTGTGTTTGCCATATTACCCGCTTTGGGCTAGCTTTCTGTGCGCGGGTAAAACCGCTAAAGTGCCCAACAACCTCAGGAGAGTGCGATATGGCAGACAAGAAAGCAGACCTGGCCGGACCGGGTATCGGCAACTACGACGAACTCGAGAAAATTCTTCCAACCGATTACGACCCCGTTCTTTCCCGCAAGGACACCATGAAGGGCCTCTACGCGGCCAAGAGTTACATCGAGGAGAACCTGTGTAAGGAACTCAACTTGTTCATGGTGCAGGTACCGTTGATCGTCGACAAGGACAGCGGCGTCAACGACTACCTCGACCGCGACGGATCCCGTACGCCGGTCGAATTTCCCTGCGGTTTGGGTCTACCAAAACCGATCACGGCGCAGGTAGTCCAGGCCGCCACCAAGTGGAAACGCATGGCGCTCAAAGAGTTCGGCTGCGAGGTCGGCGAGGGTATCTGCACCGACATGCGGGCCGTGCGCAAGGACTATTTCCTCGATCACGATCACAGTTCCTACGTAGACCAGTGGGACTGGGAGAAGGTGATCACCGCCAAGGACCGCAATCTCGACTACCTCACCGATACGATCGAGAAGATCTGGAAAGTCATCCGCGGCGCCGGCCTCAAGGTGCAGCAGATGTTCCCGCAGTTAGCCGGGAAGTATCCCGACTTTCCCGAGAAACTGAAATTCCTGCACGCCGAGGAGATCCTCGAAAAGTACCCCGACCTGCCGCGCAAGCAGCGCGAGACCGAGATTCTCAAGGAATACGGTGCTGTCTTCATTTACGGCATCGGCTGGGTCCTCAAGGACGGCTACCCGCACGAGATGCGGGCGGCGGACTACGACGACTGGGTAACCGAGACCAAGTCGAAAGACGGTAAGCCGATGCACGGCCTGAACGGCGATATCCTGGTCTGGAACCCGGTAACCAAGCGCCGCCACGAACTGACCTCGATGGGCATCCGCGTCACCAAGGAAACTTTGCGAATGCAACTCGAGATCTCCGGTCAGAACGATTTTCTCAAGCTGCCCTACCACCAGGCTATTCTGAACGACGAAATCCCGCTCTCGATCGGCGGCGGTATCGGCCAGTCGCGCACCTACATGTACCTGCTGCGCAAGGCCCACCTGGGAGAGGTCAGCGTGACCGTCTGGCCCAAGGTCCTGAAAGACATGTGCGCCAGGCACAACATCAACGTCCTCGAATAGCATAAGTCTGACCAAGCAGCGCAATTTTAGCGATGACAAGGAGGGTGCGATGGACCACTGTCCCCGGTATCTAGAACCAGTCAACCGCTACGAGAGCAAGATCGATACGGAGTTGTATCGGGTCTCGGCCAAGCAGTTCGAGCAGAAAAAGTTCGAGGAGTCCTTTCGAACCTTCATGAACTACGTCAACCGGGAAATGACCGAAAAGTACGAAATCGAAAAGAACCACTGGCAACTCCCCCACGGCTCTCTGGTGCTGGACGTGGCCATTCGTCCCGACGGGTTTTTGGACATATCCGCGCCTTTCGTCAAGCTGCCGGCGGAAAGGCTGGCGCCAATTTTACGGAGGATCTTCGACATCAACACCAATGTCTTGACCCTTCCTTTGATCAAACTCGACAACGACGGCCTCTTCTTCCAGTACTCGTGCCCCATGTCCCTGGCCGAGCCTTTCAAGATCTATGGAGTGATCAACGAAATCTGCATCAACGGGGACAGCTACGACGACGAGTTTGTCGAGAAGTTCGGCGCCGTGCCGTTGCGCGAGAAACAGGTCACCTACCTGCCCGCCGAACAGGTGGAGCGGGCCTGGAATCTCTTCCATGAAGTACTCGACGAGGCCCTGCAGTACGACCAGTACTTTTCGATGAAACGCTGGTACGGATTCTGTATCGAGATTCTGGGGCAAGCCTTGATGAAAATCGACTATGCACTGGCACCGCAGGGCTACCTGCGCACCCGGCTCGAAAACAGCATCTCACAGCTGTGGGCCCGCAAACCCGCGGAAGAGATAATCTCCAATCTGCGTGCCGACATCGAGGAATACAAAAAACTGGAGAAGGAGAAGTTCGCCAAGGACTTTTACAGGACTACATTCTTCATGCATGCAAAGCGAACCGCCGAGATCGAAGCTTGCCAGAAAACCATGGCGGGACGCTACGAATGGGCCCAGCAGGACAGGCAGCACAAGAGTTCGATCGGCGTCGTCATGAGCTACGAGTATGCTTGCTACGACCTGCAGTACAAGTTTTTTGTTCCTCAGAAACTGGAAGAGGAATTGCGCAACACTCTCTCGGCTTGCAGCGGCAAGTCATGGGAAGAGGCGGCGGAGATTGCCTGGGCCAGCTTTCAGAAAATCATGGACCCGGGCTACGCCTGAAGCGCATCCAAGGGAGAGACAAAATGGAATCGATTGAACAGATCAAGAACGCGGTAGTAAAAATTCTGACAGGTGTGGGGACCGGCTCGGGAACCTATCATCGCGACCTGCAAGTGGTGATCACGAATTTCCACGTGGTACGCGGAGAGCGGCGCGTAGCGATCGAGTTGAGCAACGGTGAAAAGCACGTCGGAACGGTGCTGGTGGCCAATCCGCAGCGGGATATCGCGCTGGTGTCGCTTGCCGAACCGTTGGACCTGCCCGCCGTTCGCTTCGGGACGGACAAAGTCGCCCAGCAAGAGCGGGTGTTCGCTCTAGGTTTTCCCTATGATCTTCCCTTCACAATAACCGAGGGAACGGTCTCATCACCGGAACATATCGACCGCGAGAACAAGTACATCCAGACGGACGCGGCCATCAACCCGGGCAATTCCGGCGGGCCGCTGGTGAACCAGAATGGAGAAATCGTCGGTATGAACACCCAGGTATACCGTGACGCCCAGAACATCGGATTCGCGCTCCCGGTGGAGTACCTGGTTGAAGAAATCGAGATGTTCGGCGAGGACAACGTATCCTCGGGATACAACGTACGTTGCCCCTCATGCAGCGTCTTGCTCGGCGACAAGGCCGAGTATTGCGATAATTGCGGCGCGAAGATTTCCGTTGATGCTTTCTTCCAGGAACGCCCGCTCAACAATGTCGAGAAATTCGTTGAGGGCCAACTCGCCAAGCATGGTCACGATCCGGTCATGACCCGCAGGGGAATGCCTCTGTACTGGGCGTTTTACAGCGGAAGCGCCCAGATCAGGGTATTCGTCTACAGAAACGACTTCCTGTTCGCCACCTCGCCTCTGGTGAAGTTGCCCCGCAAGAACCTGGTAGAACTTTACAAGTATCTGCTGAGCGATCCGGTACCGCCTTACCGATTCACCATGACCGACGATGTGGTATACCTGTCCTATCGCAGCCACCTGGCCGACCTGGCCGATCCCGAGCAGCGCGAGCGTATCGGCAATGAATTGCTCGGAATTTCCGCACAGGCCGACGCACTGGACAACCAGCTAATCGAGAAGTTCGGCTGCAAGTGGACGAACCAGTCGCGCCAGGAAGCCGGCGCCTGAAATACGGGCTTGTTTTATTTCAATCCCGACTAACCTTACTTCGACAGGCCTCACTCGCTAAATTATTCCGTTGCCAAAGCGGGCTCATCCCGAGTACGATCCGGGCTCCACGGAGGAGTAAACCGATGAAGAGCGTTCAACTGATCATGGCCATCCACAGCCACCAGCCCGTGGGCAACTTCGACTCCGTTTTTGAGCAGGCCGTAGAGCGAAGCTACCAGCCGTTTCTGGATGTCCTGACCCGGCATCCCGGCGTACGGCTGGCGCTGCACTACAGCGGCCCGTTGCTGGAATGGTTCGAAAACAACCGCCCGGCGATCATCGACCGCATCGGCGAGTTGCAGGCTCGAGGACAAGTAGAGTTGCTGGGGGGCGGTTTCTACGAGCCGATGCTTTCGGCTCTGACCCGCGACGACGCCCTCGGGCAAATCGAAATGATGAGAGACTATCTGCAGACACGCTTCGGCGCCGAGGCAAAGGGCATCTGGCTCACCGAACGAGTCTGGGAACCAGAGTTGGCCAGCCTGCTTGCCAATGCCGGCGTCGGCTACACTCTGCTCGACGACACTCATTTCTTCTACGCCGGCGTCGAACCGCGCCGCTTGTTCGGCTACCACGTCACCGAGAAGGCCGGTGACTGCCTGGCCATCTTCGCCATCGACAAGCACATGCGTTACTCGATTCCCTTCAAGCCGGCCGAACAGGTGATCGACGAGCTTTCAAAGAGCGCCGACGAGTCTCCCCGCGGAATAGTCTACGGAGACGACGGCGAGAAATTCGGCGCCTGGCCCGGGACACACGCATGGGTATTCGAGCAGGGCTGGCTGGAGGATTTCTTCACGCGCCTGGAAGAATGCGACATCGACGTAATGCCGCCGGCCGCTTATATGGACAAATATCCGCCTTCTTCCCGTATTTACCTGCCAACGGCATCATACGAGGAGATGCTGACATGGGCCATGCCGGCTTCGGCCATTCACCGCTACCAGGATCTCAAGAAAGATCTTGAACGACAAGGGCTTTTAGAACCGGCCAAGCCGTTCATCCGCGGCGGGCTGTGGCAAAACTTCATGGTCAAATACCCCGAAGCCAACCACATGCATAAGAAAATGTTGCTTGTCAGCCGCAAGCTTGCCGAAAGCGTCGAGGAACAGGGCGCTTGGCTCGAGGAACACGACCAGGCCCGGCAGGCTCTTTACCGCGGACAGTGTAACTGTGCCTACTGGCATGGCTTGTTCGGGGGCCTCTACTTGCCTCACCTGCGTGACGCCATCTACCGTCAGCTGATCACGGCCGAGAAAAAACTCGACCGGCTGGCACAGGGAGACGACGACTGGATCTCGTTCGACCAGCGCGATTTCGACTGCGATCTCGAGGACGAGGTGGTAGTGGAAAATGCCCTGATTAACGCTTACATCGATCCAGGCCAGGGTGGTTGCCTGACCGAGTTGGACTACCGGCCGGCTGATTTCTGCCTGACAAATGTCTTCACCAGGCGTGTCGAGGGTTATCATCGAGACATAGTCGATGCAAAGGAGAGCGACCTTGGCGCGCAGGACGGCGCCGCCGCGGGCGGGCCGCCGACCACGATCCACGAGCTTGCGCGAGTCAAGCAGCCGGGCTTGCAGGAAAAGATAATTTCCGATCGCTGGACACGTCACTGCCTGATGGATCGCTTCCCGGCTTTAGCCACGACACTCGAAGAGCTGCAGCGCGCTACCTATTTTGAAGAAGGCAACTTTCTGGAAGCACCGTACCATGTCGAGAAGATGGGCATCGACGAAGAAGGCACCTGCGACTTCGAGATCTTACTGACTCGTGTCGGCCGGCTGCAACGCGATGGACGCGATCTGCCCTTGCAACTCGAGAAAAAGCTGACGGTTCCGGCTGATGGCGCCGCGCTGCGCGTCGAATACAGCCTGCGCAACCCGGCCTCGGAGCCTCTGGATTTGCTTTTCTGTCCCGAACTGAACTTTACCCTGCTGGCTCCCGACGCCGGCGATCGTCTCTACGAGTTCGAGGGAGTGATTGGACCGGGACCGCGCATTCGTACGGCCGGAGAGGTCGAAGACGCCTCGTGGTTCGCCTTGATCGACATGTACCAGCGTTTCCGGGTGCGACTCGAGTTCGATCCGCCGACCAGCGTCTGGCGCCACCCGGTCGAAACGGTTTCTCAGTCTGAAGGCGGCTTTGAGCTTCTCTACCAGGGCTCTGCGATTCTGCCTGTCTGGAAGTTGAACATCGCGCCCTCAGCGACTACCAAGGTATCCTTGCATATTGAAATCCAGGCACTGGACGAAGACGCGGTCGTACCGGCCGTGTCGGCCGGTTCGGATGTGACGGAAGAATAACCAAACATCAGAGCAAGGAGGAAATTGCAGCATGCGGATTCTTTTCGTCAGTTCCGAGGTCGTGCCCTTTTCAAAGACCGGCGGCTTGGCCGATGTCGCCGGCGCCCTGCCCGCAGCGCTCAAGAAACGTGGAAACGAGATAACCATTGTCACTCCGCGCTACCGCATGACAGATCCGGCCCGATTCGACCTGCGTCGGCGCAGGGGGCGACTTGTCATCCAGGTCAAGGGCAAGGCCATCCAGGGCGGCTTGATGGAAGGCAAGACGCCGGACGGTGTCGATGTGATCTTCATCGACCAGCCCGACTATTTCGATCGCGATGGTCTGTACGGAGACGCTGTCAGTGACTACGACGACAACGATGAACGCTTCGCTTTCTTTTGCCGGGCGGCTTTAGAGAGCTGCCGCCTTACAGGCTTTTCTCCCGATGTAATCCATTGCAACGACTGGCAGACGGGACCCATCCCCGCCTTGCTGCAGTTCGAGTACCGTGATCGACCCGAATTGAACAGTTGCGGTTCGGTCATGACCATACATAACCTGGGATACCAAGGACTGTTTCATCCCGAGAGCATGATGTCTCTCGGCCTGGGTTGGCAGCTCTTCACTCCTTCGAACCTGGAATTCTTCGGCAAGGTGAGCTACCTGAAAGCGGGCCTGGTGTTCGCCGACAAGCTGACCACGGTCAGCCGGCGCTATGCCAAGGAGATCCGCACAGCGGCAGCCGGATTCGGCCTGCACGGGCTACTCGACGAGCGGGCTCAGGATCTCAGAGGCATCCTGAACGGCGTAGACTATCGCCTGTGGGATCCACAGAACGACCGTCAGATAAACGCCAACTATTCTTTCGACAACCTGGCCGGCAAAGTAGCCTGCAAGACCGACCTGCAGCAACAGACGGGATTGCCGCTCGATCCCGACTTGCCGATCATTGGCTGCATTTCCAGACTCACCTCGCAGAAGGGACTGGATCTATTCACAGGGGCCGCCGAACAGCTATTGCTTCTTCCCTGTCAATGGGTTTTTCTTGGAACCGGTGATTCGCAAATCGAACGCGCACTTGCAGATTTGGCCGAGCAACATCCCGATAAACTGGTCAAGCGAACGGCCATGGACGAGCAACTGGCTCATCGCATCCAGGCTGGAGCAGACATACTGATGATGCCGTCGCTCTACGAGCCATGCGGTCTCAACCAGTTGTATGCCCTGCGCTACGGCACGATTCCCTTAGTCAGGGCCGTCGGGGGCCTGGACGACACGATCGATGACGTGGCGGAGGGAGAGGGCAACGGTTTCAAGTTCGCCGGCACTAAGCCCGCCGACCTCTTGGCAACGGTGCGCCGTGCCCTCGAATATTTCGACAATCGCGTAAAATGGAGACGGCTGCAAGAATATGCAATGTCCCAGGACTTCTCATGGGACCTGCCAGCCAGACAGTACGAAACCGTCTATCGAGGGGCCGCGCAGCTGAGAACAGACTGACGCCTCCCGACCGGCGCGTTGACAGCTCGGCATTTCGGATGCTATGGTTCCGCCACGGGAGAAGGAGGAAGAGTGGGGCTCCAGGGCACTCTGAACACCATGCCGGTCGAGGATCTGATCCACTGGCTGGCGAAGCGATCGGCTACCGGTATTCTGAGCTTCAAGAAGGCCGGCATCAGCAAAAGACTGACCATCGAGCTGGGCCGGGTTATTAGCGCCGCTTCCAACGATCCGCGCGAGTACTTCGGGCAATTCTTGATCAATTTCGGATTGGTGACCGAAGACCAGTTGCAAAAGGCCTTCGAGACCCAGCAGGAAACCAAGGTCTTGATCGGCAAGATCCTGGTCATGACCGGAGCGGTCAGCGAGGAGCAGGTGCATAGCATCCTGGAGCTGAAAATCCGCGAGGGGTTTCTCGATGTTTTTCTGTGGGATCAGGGCATGTTTGAATTTCAGGATGTTTTGGTGCCCGATGAACCTTCCGTGGTCCCGGTATCGGTCGATCTTGGCGTACTCGAAAGCGAGGGTCTCGCACGGCAGAAAGCCCACAAGGAGATCTGCAAGCTGATCCCGGATAAAACCTGCGTGTTCACTTGCAACCAAGACACCCTTCCCGCCGAGCTTGACCGGCATTCTGCCAACGGAGTCATGCTCCACATGGCCGGCGAGGGAGCCTCTGTGGCCGACATCATCCTGCGTTTCCATTCCCTCGACTTTCCAATTCTGAAAAATCTCTACGATCTGGTCAAGCGCGGCTGGCTTTCACCGAAAAACGCCACGGCCGCTGAAGAACAAGCCTTCGATCTTCCCGAGTTGGAGATCGTCGAACTGCCGATGCAGGAAGAAACATCAGGACCCGACAAGTACCTCATGGCGGCTCAGTCTGCCATGCAGGGACGTGACTTCGACCAGTCCGTGTCGGTTCTCAAGCAGGGCCTGGCCGAGTTCCCCTACGACCCCGACCTGTGCGAGGCCCTCGAGCTTGCCGAGAAAGGGTTAACCGAAAATCTCAAGAGCGAAATGCTGTCCGACAAGCGAATCCCCTATCTTCAGCGCGACGACCTGTTGCGGATCAGCTCTAATTGGACACCGGCCCAGCGCTACATACTGTCGAGAATCGACGGCCACCGCACCCTGCGTTCGATTATCATGGTCAGTCCCCTGAAAGAAGTCGAGGCACTCAAGACCTTTCACGCACTGATCAAGGCCGAGCTGGTCGGGCTGCGCTAAGCAAGGAGTACTGGGCATGGCCTATCACCTCAGAAAACGCAGAAAGGCGCCGCGCGCACCGTTGAATCGTCCGGTCGAATTGCGAGTGGAGAAAAAGAAGCAAGTCGGCAAGGGCATCGAGGTCGGCGTCGGCGGTATGTCGGTCTGGTGCGAGAAAGTTCACCAAAGAGACGAAATGGTAACCCTGACATTTTCCCTTCCGGGATCGGCCAAGCGCATCACGGCCATGGCCAAGGTCGCCTGGACAAAGGCGCCTGCCGCGGGCCAGAAAACGGGTCGTATGGGTGTTCAGTTCGTTGCCCTGCCCAGGGAAGAGCGTGACGAGATCCGCTCATTCGTCAACCGCCTGGCCAAGAGCTACCGTGATTTGCATATCATGTTGTCGATGAACAAGTGGAAGATGGAGCGTCTCAAGCAACTAACCAGCAAGCTGCACCTGTCGTCTTATCGTGACATCCAGGAGCTCAAGAGACGCGTCAGTAAAGCCATGGACGGCTTCAGAGCATAATCCAACCCTTGCCCATCTCAAAGCGATTCAACTCCCAGGCCACTACCAATTCCACCATGCGTCTTTGATCGTCCGAAGATGTTCCTCGCCGGGCGTTCCTCAAATAGCCCTCGACGAACTTCGTCACCTGGGGCGCAAGGAAATAGCCGGCCAGGCCGAGCTTGGCGTCCCCGATGTACTCGGTGAAACGTATTGCGAACCCCGAGCGTAGCCCGCCCGAGCGGCCCTTGACCCTCTCCTCCCGGACAACAACTCCCTCGACCACGACTGTCTCCGGCGTATCAGGCAGGTCGAACTCAGCTCTGAGTTTGGTTCCCGACTTGACGAAGAATTCACTTTCCAGAAAGATCCCCCCGATGCTGATGTCACGACTCGCCAGGTGGGCCTCGAACATAACATCGCGGTCCTTGACGGCCATCAGCTTCACTTTGATCTTGTAGTTCTTGCGGGGAAAACGTCTTCTGTCGCTTGCGTTCGTTTTCTTGCTGCGGACCATTCGTATCACCTCGGAATTTGATCAATCTTCTCCTGTCAGGCAAGCATACATCATAAATAACCTGGCCGCGAAAGCCAGTTCGCCCGGCTGCATTCCGTTCTCGGAGGGCATGATTTTCAGCCTAATGGGCCATCCGAATGTATCGCTGCTTACCGCTAAAAAGGTCGTATTAGACTCGAATTCCTGTTCGGCTTGTTCTTCTCCGACATTCTCCGGGATTCCGCTCAGTTCGATGTCTCCGTACACTCCATTGACGGGTTTCCCATCCAACTCCCCTTCTAGAACGACCGTCAACAGGCGACCGGCATCCTGCTCTCTTGCCAGCAGCGACATGCGGATAATAACCCTGGAGTACAGATCGCCTGGTTGTGAAAGCCCTGGATCCGCGCCAAAAACCAGGAAATCCCCGGCTGAAAGAGACACTTCGAGCCGAGCCGGACCGCCGCTATCCACCCCTGCCGCTACGCAATATGCACCCTTGGAACATGCCCACAGGCCGTCATCATCTTCGCCCGGCTCCACCTTGGCCAGTTTGTCCAAATCGATGCAATCCGGCGCGCAGATACCTCTCAGGCAGGCGAACCCTCCGGGGCAACTCAGATCATCCGAGCAAACCCGGTAACCCGACGGGCCGAGATCGGGCTCGAATGAGCAACCACAAACGGAAATACCAATCAGCAGTCCCAGCCGAAAAACGGTCATCGCGGATGTGTCGATCAGAAGGCCCATTCCAGCCTGACACCCCCTCCAGCAGGGCCGGCCTCCGGCGAAATTTTTACGCCTCCGGCCTGATCGTCGTCGATAATATCGAGGGTGAATAAAACGGCGGTCAGTGCGGCTGTTCCAGCCGCAAAGCCCCAGCCGATATTCGACCACATGGCCCACTTCTTTCCCCGGTTGATGATCGCAATATCTGAGGTCGTAAGCTCATGATCCCCTGCGATGCTCTCAATTTCGTCGCGAGCAACGTTGGCGCGCCATCCGGCCAGGCTGGCTCCAATCACCACGGCAGCCGTCAGGCCGGCTGACGACCAGGCCATGATCCGCATGACGTTGCTCCCTCGCTCGGGCGGAGTCTGGCCGGCAACCTCGGAAGGCAGCTCTTCTTTTTTCCCCTTGCCTTCTTCCTTGTAGGAAATGCCCAAAAGCGCGGAACTCACGAGATCGACCTTGACAGTGGTGATCTGCTGGAAGCGGACGGGCACGTTGTCCTCGAACGACGAGAATCCTTCCTTGCCAATCACCAACTTGTGACTTCCCGGGCGCAGACCTGTAATCGGCGCCGCCAGGGGAGTTTTTCCTGCGGGATGACCGTCAATGGTTATCTCGGCCCCATCGACCGGCACTTCAACCGACATCGATCCGACGTATTGCTCCGGAACGACCAGCTTGTACAATGCGCCCCTGATAGCGCCGATCAGCAGGTCTTCCCGTCCGCTGAGCGCTTCGTTGATACGTCTTTGCTCACGACAAGTATCGACATCGACCAGTTTCAGATCGAAAGTATAGTCGTCTCCCAGAGCCCCTATGACCCCGGTCACCAGGCGGTTCACGCTCAGGGCCTTGCCGATACCGCACAGGCAAGCGGTCTCGCCCCCGCATTTACTGAGGCCGGCGTTACGCTTACGGGCCAAAATGCGGCTTGTTTTTTCTCGCGCCTGTAGCGAAAACCCGCTCAGTCGAGACGTCTCGGCGCGCAGTAACACTTCCAGCTTTTCCGCCGTAGCGACATTCAGGCCCAGCGGCTTGAGCCTCCAGATCGCGATCCACACTTTGTCTCCGGCGATCGCAACTCCGGACAAGACAAATACAAGAACCCCGGCAATCAGTAACTTGCAGCCTTTCACGTCATGCTTCTCCCAGACCGGCAAGCGTTCATGGTTTTCCAAGCTCTTCAACACTAACCGCGGCCACTATCGTACCCAGACGCACTTTGACGACTCCCTTGTGCTCGAGGGATTCGATCACCCCCACCCTGCCGCTAGCCAGGCCTTTCAGAATTCGAACCTGGTCTCCCACCTTGACCGAGCTGAACTTGCGTTGCGCTTTCTCTTTCTGCTCTTGCAGTTTTTCTCGAAGCTCGTGGAAGTCGTTGTCCCGGCGCCAGGCAATGAACGAGTAAAGTGGAACGAGGCTTGCGAAAATGGATCTGGTCTCCTCGACCAGAATGTGGGATTTCAGCAGGGAATCGTCTTTTTCGAAGGCCGTGCCAAAATAGCTCCACGGGTCGGCCTGCTCGAAACCAGCGATAATCTCGTCGAGCCCCGCGATTTTTCCTTGCTCGGCGGTCGGGCGTAAGCGTTCACCGTGCTGAAAGCTGATCGACTCCGGCAATGCGGTCAGCAGGCTCATGAACTTCTCACGTTCGAAGTGCTCGCGACAGCGATGGACCGCATTTTGCCAGTCGACCCAGGCGTTCTTGTGCAAAAATAGCCCCGCCTCTAAACCCTCCCGGCTCAGGCGCACACTGAAAGCAATGTGCCGGTGGTGCAAGGCCGGGTCGGAAACATGATCTGCAATGCTCTTGGCCCGATCCAGTATCAGCGCCAGATCCTTGCGGGACTCCTCGCTCCTGATGTAAAAGAGCGCAAGGCTCTCGACCTTGTGCTGGTTGAAAATCGAGGGACGCTCTTCGGTAATACCCATCTCTTGTCCGGGCAGCAAACCGACAACCTCGGGGGCAAGTTCCTTGCCAAACTCGGCAAGCTTCAGCTTTACTTCCAGCCGTTCGCGATTGAAGGCATTCGAAGACCACTTCGATTCTTCGAAGGCCATGAAATCCGCATGGGTAAAGCCTAAAAAGCCCATCGGTGAAACTCCCGCCTTGCCTACCGGCCCAGGATAAAGTAAACTGGAGTTGGTGGCAAATATCGGAGAAGGCATGCCTCCAGCCGAAATTTACAGGATCTACCTCCTCCACCCGGGTGCCCGGCCGCACCGCTATGCGTCGCTTACCTGGGGCAACGTGAGCAACCACCGCCACCTGGATTGCGCCTGGTATGCCGGTTGCCTGCATTTTGTGGCCCGCAGCCCCTGGACCGGCTTCTCCTGTGAGAATTGCCCGTATTTCGAAAAGCGTTCCAGGCGCATCCAGGCCTCGTGAACAATCTACACCATCGTTATCCTCACACGCAACACGTTCCGCGATTCAAATCTCAGGCACAATATTGTCACATATACATTTGACATCCGCCTCCGCTTTCCATTCAATACCATCTGGGGCTTGTTCGGCATGACGGAGATTCTATATGCGGATCGTTTTCCGGGTTGACGACGTTGAATACCAGGGCGAGACACGTGACTTGTCTACGCATGGCGTTTTCGTCGTCGGCCGGCTACCCCAATCGCCGGAGTCGATAGAAAAGTTGGATCTGCTGCTCGAGTCCGCCGATTCCAGCCTTCCTCTGGCCGGCGAGGTCGTCCGGGTAACGCCCGAGGGATTCGCCGTCGCCTTCAGCCTGTTGAAGCCCGAAACTATCGAAAAGCTCGACGACCTGGCTCACCCAAGCAGTAGCGCAAGAAAAATCGACGACAAGACAGTAATAAACAGCAAGATGCAAACCGGCCAAGGACAGATCTCGGTAGATCTGACCAGTGAGTGGCGCCCTCCCGTATGTGAGCCGGTTCTCCACCAGTGGATGCCTGATTCCAAGCTGGTACCTCCTTCACCGGGAGAACCGCACAGGGCCTCCTGGGAAAGCCTGCCGACAATATCCCCGCCTGTCGAAATCGTGGAACAACCGGAAGCCGATGAAAACCCACCGGCGCCGGAGATCAGCCTGAAACAGCCCGAATCTGACAGGTCACAGGGATCGATTGCGGCTCCCTCTTCGGCTCCAACTCCGCTCGAGGCGTCTATTCTAAAACAGGCAAATGCAGAAGGCCCGCGAGCGCTTCCCGAAGAGTCTCCATCGGACCGGCGCGAGAACGAGCGTTTGGAACAATCTATCCCGGTAACCTTCGACAACCTGACCGGGCTTATCAAAGAGTTCACTCACAACATCTCGTTTGGCGGGCTGTTCGTCTACACCGGCAAATCGTTTGAAAAAGGCACGGAAGTTGCGGTCACTCTAGTGCACCCCGTCCACGGAGAAAGGCTCACTTTGCTCGCCAGAGTAGCCCATTCCAGCCGGGCGCCAAGTCCCGATCCGCTAACGGGCCGGCCACGCTACGGTATAGGTGTCCAGTTCCGCATACCCCTCGAAGAGCTGAAACGCATGCTTTCCGGCTTCATCAGCTCTCACAAGCAAGCACCAAAGACCGGCGAGCCTCTCCAGGTGATCTCAGAGGCCCGACAGTTGGCCGGCCGCGACTCTTCTTCCGAGCGCGAGTTACTGGGCGTTAGCGCGCAGGCGTCGCAGGATGAGATTCGCCGAGCCTACTTCAGCCTAGTTGACCGCTTTCATCCCGACCGATATTATGGCAAGGTCGAACCACGAGATTTGAAATTGCTCGAAGACTTGTTCAAAAAACTTACTTCCGCCTACGAAACTCTGACAAGCTGAGGACTTCCATGCCGCCAGTCTTGGGAATCGATTTGGGAACGACCAACTGTGTTGTAGCAGTCATACGCGACGGTCGCTCCGTGCTGCTTCACGATAAGCAAGGGCAGTACCTCTTCCCGTCGGTACTGACATTTGGCGACAGCGGCACTGTCTGGACGGGACAGGAGGCCGTCGCCCTGGGCGCGGCTGCTCCCGGAAGAACCGCCTATGCGGTCAAGAGACTCATGGGCCGCAAGTACAATGACGGCGTGGTACAGAAAGCCCGCGACATGTACCCTTACCACATCATCGAGGACGCATCAGGCGGCGTGACTTTGCAACTCGGCGATAAGAATTATTCTCCCGAGGAAGTCTCGGGAATGATTCTCGCTGATCTCAAGTCTGCCGCCGGTGAACAGTTCGGGTTCACACCCGAAGAGGCGGTAATTACCGTGCCCGCCTATTTCAACCACGCCCAGCGAGAAGCAACGCAGCGCGCGGCTATGCACGCTGGATTCAAGGTGCTCAGGTTGTTGAACGAGCCCACGGCGGCTGCTCTCAGCCTGCAAAACGAAACGCGCGATGAAACACTCGTCGCCGTTTATGACTTCGGCGGCGGCACTTTCGACTTCTCGTTGATCCGCATCCAGGGCGCCGTCTACGAGGTGTTGGCCACAAACGGAGACACCTTCCTCGGCGGTGACGATATCGACGGCCTGATCTGCGACGAAATGTCTAAGGAATTCGAACAAACGACAAGCGTCAAGCTGAAGAACTTTCCGCTTTCCTGGCACCGGCTACGGGACGCGTCCCAAAAGGCCAAGGTAGAACTCAGCCAGGCTTCCAGTTGCTCGATCTACCTTCCGCGCCTGGTCGGCGACGATACTTTCGCCACCGAACTGTCCCTGGAGCGTCTCGAGGAAATGGCCCGCCCATTGATCGAGCGTTCGCTGACGATCTGCAAGCGCACGCTCGACGAGGCTCACATCGGTCTTGGAGACATTCATGAAGTAATCCTGGTTGGCGGACAGACTCGCATGCCGCTGCTTATCAAACTGGTAGAGGAGTTTTTCGAAAGAGTGCCTGCTGCCGGCGTAAATCCCGATACCGCCGTTGCCGAGGGCGCCGCACGCGAGGGCGCCATGCTGCACGATGGCCAGGGAGCGCTGCTTCTGGACGTCACGCCCATCACATTAGGCATCAATATCGTCGGCAATCGCCTCTACCCTTTGATTCCGCGCAACACCAAGATCCCGGTCAGGAAAGAGCACACCTTCACGACCCACCGGGACGCCCAGACGACGGCCAGAATGGTGATTCTCCAGGGTGACAACCCGGTGGCGTCCGAAAACGTTCGCCTGGGCGAGGTCGTTATCTCCGATCTCCACGGCTACGAGCGTTTCCAGAACCGTATCAAGGTTGCCTTCGACATCGACGCCAACGGCATCCTGCACGTAAAGGCCATCGACGAGGAGAGCCGCCAGGAGAAGGAAGTCGAGATTCGCGACTCGTTCGATCAAGAGGGCAAGCAGAGGGCCGATGCAGTGGAAGACCAGCAGAGTTTGGCGCCGTTGAGCACGGCAGAGACCCCGGCGATTTCCGGCCCCTTCAGGGAATGCGAGCTGACCGACGTGTTGTGTTTCCTGCATGCCAACACCAAGACCGGAAAAATCGAAATTTCCTCGGATGATGGTGGAGGTTCACTAGTTATGAATGCCGGCGAGATTGTCGCCGCCAGCTTCGGTGAGACCCGCGGCGCCGAGGCGGTGCACGGATTGCTGGCCTTGAACGCGGGCGACTATGCCTTTCATGAAAGCGGCGATATCGGAGATGGTGTGGAAATAGAAATCCCTTTCAAAGAGTTGATTGGATAGGGCCATGAGGGCAGGCCTGCAAACAGCGGCGTGGCTCATATTTTTCGCCTGCGCCTGCAGTCAATCCAATAAGCCCAAGCTGCCCGCGGACAAGAGCAGTCTCAAGGCCGCCACCGATGTCTTCTGGGCGCTGGACAAACACGGCTACGCCATCGCCAAGGACAAGCCTATGGCTTCCAGGCACGGCTGCAAGCCGAGCGAGTACCTGGCCAAGAAAGGCGAGGCCTTGTTTCGCATCTCGGTCTTTCACTGCGGCGACGCAGACCAGGCGCGGGCTCTCGTGGAAAATCCCAAGACCCGCCACGTCGATTCTCTGCTGCGTAACCACGGCGAGGGCGGCATCCTCAGGCGCGGCCCTCTGGAAGTCGTCGTCCGCATGACCGAGGGCAAGAAAGAAGATGCCGCCGCGATTCTGGACTTTTTAGGCAGCCTGTAGCCTGCCGGAGGATCAAGATGCTCAAGAAGCTGATCATTTTCATCGTCGTCGCCGGGCTGGGTTACGTCGGCTACCTGGTATGGACCGAGCAGCTGAGCCCGAAAGAGCGGGCAACGATCAAGCAGAAGCTCGACGACGCCGGCAATCAGATCAAGAAGGGCGCCTCCAACCTTGCCAAGAAGACCGCCAAGGTGGTCAAGAAAGAGTTGGCCGACGACGACAAGAAGACCGACGACGCTCAGAAAAAAGAAGCCCAACCCGAGAAGCCCTCCCCAGCCCCGGGCGACTAAGGCCCTCTCAAACGAGCCAGGCTATTTCGGCAGGCAAAAGTTCCAGCCGCCTGGGGACGGCCGTATGCTCGTGCAGGCCGTTTTCGGAAATACGGTGCAGTTCCGAGCCGTGGGGGGCCAGCGCCCGGACATCCTGCAGATCGATCTCCTGGCTTGCGTGCCAGTCCTTGTTGATAAGCAAAAAAGCGCGTTCCGCTGCGTCCGATTTCTCGATCACTACAGTCGGCTGGTCGTAAGCCCTCAGCGCTCGCCAGTGCCCTTCGCAGCCGAAGATCGGCGTCTCGGCCTTTACCCGGTTGACGGCCCCGACAAAGGAGCTCAGATCGACCCGCGTCTCTTCCCAGTCTTTAGGCCGGGTCGTAACGACATCCAGCTTGCGGGTAAAGCCGTATTCGAAACCAATGGGCATCATCACGGCCTCGGAAAACAGGGCCGCAAAGAGATAACGCTGGCGCATGACGGCCGTGTTGCCGCCGGTCTCCGCGAACAGGCGCTCAGTGTCGTGCGACTCGGGAAAACTCACGGAAGGGGCCAGGTCACCGAACGCCTGGTGCTGTTCGAGCGCCCAGGGCGCGTCGAAATTCCAGTACTTGGAGCTGTTGAAGAGATAATCGAGGCCCGCTCCAGCGAGAGCCTCGACCTCGGCCAGGCGGCAGCCGAGAGTTTCTGCGAAAAATGTCGCCCGCTCGTTCAGCTCGCGCGCCTGGTCCGCCAGTTTTCGCCACAAGAGCGCGGGCACCTTGTAGGCCGCGTCGCAGCGGAATCCATCGAAGCCGAGTTCGACATAAAAGCGCACAAGCGTAGTCCAGTAGTCCCAGAGCCCGTCCAGGTCTGGGCTGGTTGCGTTGTCGATCTCGGCCAGGTCGCCCCAGACGGTGACCTTGCGGGCATCGGCCGGGTCGATGGCCGAGGGGTGCACAACCTCCCCGTTTTCGTCGCGCAGGTACCACTCGGGATGTTCGCTTACCAGCGGGCAATCGATGGCCGTGTGATTGATCACCAGATCCACGGCTGTTTGCAACCCCAGTGAACGGAATTGTCCAAGTACTCCCTTCAACTCGTCGATGCCGCTCGATGAAACCGAGACCGGCAAGAAATCTGGGCAGACGCGGTAATAATCCTTGAGCGCATACAGGCTGCCCGAGAAACCCGGCTGGGTTACCGGGTTGAGATAGATCCAGTTGAAGCCCATCGAGCGCGCGCGCTCGGAGTGCTCGATCCAGCCATCCATCCTGCCCGCCAGGCGCGGGAACAAGTTGTATATGATGGGCGGCGACGTATCGTAACTTTCTTGATCGTTCACGGGTAATTTCCAATCAACAACATGCACTCGTTTTGATATATTGTTTCAGTTAGGCAATGTAAAACTGCACATGACACCCAAGTGGTCGGAAGCATACAGACCGTCGACCTGGTCGCTGAACATTACCTCGCAGGAATCTACGCTGGCTGAGGTCTGCGTGCCGGGAATCACATAGATGTAATCGATTCGCCGGTCGGGCGCATTCGAGGGAATAGTGAAACCGTCCTGGCCCGGATTGATCGCCGCCCAGGCGTCGATCAGGTTCCCGGTCACGCCTTCGTGTTCAGCCTCACCACGAAAAAAGCGCATGGCCAATGTGTCCGGTTCAGCATTAAGGTCACCGGCCAAGAATCCCGCCCGGGTCGACGGGTTGGCCTGAATGAATTCGTATACCGCCAGGGCTTGGTCAGCCTTTATAGTTTCATCTGAATCAGTGGTCATATGCGTACAAAAAAGCTGAATCTCTCCGTAGGGGCTGTCCACCCGCGCGCCAATGACCTGGCGGGTAAAGATCACCAGGTCGAGATGTGGTAAAGTGGTTGCATCGGTCCAGACAATCGGCCAGCGACTGAGAACGCCGATGCCTTCGTTGAAGAGCAGCGGCACCGTGTAGGTATACTGCCAAAACCATTCGTAACCGGTCAAACCCGCCAACTGCTCCGCCAGGCTGGGATCTTCGCCATCCTGAACGACTTCTTGCAGGGCGACCACGTCCGGCTGACTCTGGTTGATCACATCGGCTACAATCTGCAGGCGAACCAGCGCTTCGTCCATGCCGGTCAGGGGATGCTTGAGATTAATGGTCAGTACTTTAAATGTGGCTGTTTGGCCTGGATCACCAGCGCCGTCCCCGTCAGCCGCATCGCCCTGACCGTCGGCAGCATCACCTGGTTCGTCTCCACCGTCGAAGACGTCTTGATCGTCAGCCGCATCGATTGGTCCTGAATCGCCATCATCGAGCGACGGATCACCTTGTGAGTCCGCGTCGGCGTCGCCAGGGATGGCCTGGTCGCCGTCCTGGTAAGAGGCATCTGCATCGTCAGTACTCGAATCATAACCGGCATCTGTCGCCGCCAAATCGTCGCTGCAGGCAGCCAGCGGCAACAACCAGACGACGGCCAGGAATATGTTCAATCCGTGTCTGATATCGAGTTGGGTCATCGCCTAAGCTCCGCCATGATATCGCTATTGCTATATTTCTCTCAGGGAGGATCCACGCCGCGCGCCTGGTTGACGTTGATGCGGGCCTGCACGTCATTCGCACCGGTGTTGGCGGACACAACGTCGAAACCCGCCTCGAACAATCCCTGGAGGTGCGCTATGGAAGCAGCCTGCAAGCTCTCATAAGTGAACGTCCGCATTCCGGCCGGGTGTATCCGGGTAGTCACCAGGTCACCCAGGTCAACATCCGGGTCGAACTCGACCATGAATGCGCGCGGGTTCTGAATTACGTCTATCAAGGTATCTACCTCGGCCAGGTTCGACCCGGCGTTGACCAGGTAGTAGACCGAGTCCGATCCCGGGAGAGAGGGAATGATGTTCTGCAGCTCGGATGTCGAAAGCTCGATGAAAGCGAAATCCTCGGCGGCCTGGGTGTGGATCTGTTCGATTGTCCTGCCGAAGTCGGATGATTCCTTGACGCACAGCTGCACCACCATCTTTCCGCGCAGGTAGTCGAGCACGTCGTCCAGCCGCTGGAAGGTCTCGGTGGATGAAGGAACCCGGTGGCAACTGGTAACCTCGGCGGCAGTCATCTCTTCTATCTTCTTGTTGTAGCAATCGAGCGACTCGTAGATCTCGATCGGGCTCGAATGGGAGATTACCGGCACATTGTCAATCGTGACGCGCACGTCGATCTTGACTCCGTCCATGCCGCCCTCGTAGGCGGCCGCAATGGCCGCGTCGGAGTCGTAGGGCGCGGAGGCGACATCCCACAGCCCGCCGTGTCCGATTGCCATGACCCTGGGACAGCTAGAGTCGGTCCAGCAGATGGCCAGCGAGCTGCGCCAGTCGTCGCCGCTAGCCTCGTCGCCGTCGGACATCGCGTCGTCGCCGCCGGTAGCGTCATCGCCAATCGTCGCATCGCCGTCGGTCGTCGTGTCGTCGTCTGGCAGCGCGTCGCCGTCGGTCTCCGCGTCGCCTTCAGCGTCGCTCGTAGTGTCGCCGTCGTCTGTCAGCATGTCGCCATCGTCTGTCACCGTGTCGCTGTCGGCCAAAGTACTTCCATCGTCTACAGCGTCCCCGCCATCGAGAACATTGGCGTCGGCATCCGCCGCGCCGTCCGGCGTTTGATATTCGCTGCCGGCGCATGCCGCGACTGCCATGGCCAAGACGGCGATTAGCATGCATCGTAACTTAGGGAGTCCGGACATCCGTCACCACCCTCTCAGGACCATTCTGATTGTAACGATTTCTCTAACCCGCGTAAACATCAAACAGGCAGCAGTTCCCCAAGGGAGCGCGGCAGCTCGCCTGAAGGTGCCAGGTGGCGCCCGATCATGGAGCGAGCTTCTTCGACGTGTTGTTGCATGCGCTCTCGAGGGTAGTTCGAGGGCGCAAATATTACCATCCACAACGATCGGGTCGTCTCCCCTACCGCGGTGCGCAGCGAGTCAGAGCTGGGATTGCCGAACGGTCCGCGGTCATCTGCCAACACGAT
>Ga0315535_1000762_pt1 | contig 22255 bp, 24 predicted proteins | sample SalMarSW160220MG_2_FD_203092 | JGI IMG/M metagenome (GOLD analysis project Ga0315535, IMG submission 203092) | Salt marsh sediment microbial communities from the Plum Island Ecosystem LTER, Massachusetts, United States - Salt Marsh Sediment SW1602-20 ... | reverse complement strand
ATGATCGCCTCGGAGGTGCTCGCCATCGATTTCACGCGTGTCGACGAACTCACATCCGGCACGTCGCTCGATATCGATGATTCGACAGTCACCGTCCAGGTGGAGAAGGCGTAGGGCCGAGCGGCCCTGCGGAGCCGTAGCGCGCACCGATCCACATTGGTGGCAGCCGCCCTGAGTCGAGCAATCAGCTCGACGCCACCTCGCCCAACACTCGCTTCGCTCGCGAGGGAGGAAACACGAGCGGAGCGGAGCTAGTCGCCGTAGCGTTCCCAGGGGCGTCGATCGGAGCCCAGGTACACCTCGCCTGCGTCCTGAGGCTCGTCGACCTCGTCGTCGGCGTCGTCTTCGGCTTCGTCGAACCCTTCGTCGAACGCACCCTCGAACTCATCCCCCGCGATGTCCTCGGTACCCATCTCATGGTGTCCGAAGTCCTCACCGGCAACGGGCTCTACATCTTCCAGATCGGGTGGCAGAACATCACTCATCGCAGACTCGGTCTCATCGACTTGTTCCAGCAGTCGCTCGGTCAATCCCCTGACGTGTGCCCGTAGCTCGGTGACGGCGCTCTGAAGTGTCTGCACTTCGGATCCGAGCCTCTCCTTCTTGCTGGCTTGCTCGGATTCGATCTCGGACGCATCGAGGCGTGCTTGAGAGAGGATCTGCTGCGCTTCGAATCGAGCTTCGCGCACCACCTCGTCGGCGGTCTTCTGAGCGAGAACCAGCGTGCGGGTGAGGCGGTCTTCGGTGTCCTGTGAGTCATTCACCCTCGACTCGAGATCCGTAGCGCGGCTGCGAGCTTCCTGAACCTGTTGCTCGAGCGACCGTACCGTGGAGATGACCTCATCGAGGAACGCGTCGACCTCTTCTTCGGCATAGCCCCGGAGGGCCACCCGGAACGTCTTCTGTTCGATATCGATCGCGCTCAGCGCCATTGCATCACCTCTCGTCGTCCAAGCGCAGGATAGCCCGAATCACCGAGCGAATCCTGAAACTACCGGCATACGATTCCCTGAAGAAGCGACAGGCCGACGAGCAGCACCAGGGGAGACAGATCGAGCCCTACCCCCCCAAGACGAACCGGTGGGATCACCCGTCGGATCGGCCTCAGCACCGGATCGACGACGACACCAAGCGCGTCGCGTAGCTTTGCCACCGGATGGCCATACGGAAGGTGGATCCAGTCGAGCAGAATGCGCGCGAACACCACCAGCTCGTACAGGAAGATCAGGTTGCAGAGCAATGACATCTAGAGGTCATCCAACGCGTAGAAACCCAATTCGGCCAATCGTTGCGTTTCCGATCGTCCCAGCGATATCCCACGGGGAAGAACGAGAATCACCCCTTCGGCGACCTTGCTCATCGTTCCATCCAGCCCGTAGGTGAGTCCACTGGCGAAGTCGATCAAACGGCGAACCATGTCGGGATCCGTGTCTCGCATGTTCAGCACGACAGGCCTGCGACTCCTGATGCGATCCGCGAGCATCTTCGCATCGTCGAAGGTGACCGCGGCCACCACATCGGCCCGCGGTTCGTCGCGGGTCGCCGCCCGCACCGATCCGCCATACCCGAACTCCTGTGGAGGCTCGACCCTGCGTCCCCTAGACGGTGCCCCGGTTGGCGTGACCGTCCGGATACTCGACTGCAGAGGCGGCGTCGTGACGGCCTGCGTGTGAGGTTCTTCCTCTTCGAGGTTCTCCTCGTCAACCAGCCCCAGGTACAGCAACGCCTTCTGGAACATCGAACTCATGCGGTCCCCTGTGTCATGCGGGGACCAAAGATAGCCCGTCCTACGCGAATCATGGTTGATCCCTCCTCGATCGCGACCTCGAAATCGTCAGTCATGCCCATCGAGAGCTCCGTCACCGTCGGCCAGGTCTTCGAGATCCGATCCCGTAGTTGGCGAAGGTCCTGAAAGAACGGACGAACGCTCTCGCGATCGTCACCCAACGGCGGTACCGCCATGAGGCCGTGTACATCGATGCCGAGCTCGACCAAGGTACCCACGGTCCGTTCGACATCGGCAACGGCAACGCCCGGCTTCTGTGGCTCCGCTCCGATGTTCACCTCGACGAGCACAGGAGGAGCGAGCCCGGGGCCCTTCAACCATGCCGTGCCGAGCGGTACCGAATCCATCGAGTGGAGCAGCTTCACGATCGGACGGACGTGTCGGACTTTGTTGCGCTGGAGGTGCCCGACGAAGTGCCACTCGATGTCCCCAGGAAGCTCGGCCGCCTTGGCGGCGAGTTCTTGGGCACGGTTCTCCCCGAACAGCCGCTGTCCCCGCTCGTACGCCTCGCGAAGAGCCGTGATCGGCTGGCTCTTGCCGACGGCAACGAGCTTCACATCTGCGCGTCGGCGTCCGGCCCGCGCCGCGGCCGCCTCGATTCGCTCCTCGACATCGGCGAGTCTCACTCCAGCCATACCACGCCAGCCATTCGATCTCGGGTGCCGTCACGGCGATGTGAGAAGTAGCCGACGCCGCAGCGAGTGCATCCAGCCGACTCGTCGACCTCGAGTCCAGCGAGCTCGTCACGCAGCGCACCCACGATGTCCACACTAGGCGTTCCCCACGTCGTTCTCGCCTGGTGTGCCTCGAAGCGGGCCCGCACCTCTGGACCCACCTCGAAGCAGCACGACCGAATCCCGGGCCCGATGCACGCCCGCTCGGGGGTGACGCCCTCACGGTCCATCGCCCGGCGCAGTGCGCCGACGACTCCGCTCGACGCCCCTCGCCACCCTGCATGTGCAATGCCCACGCCGCGAGGCCCCAGGAGCGCGACTCCGAAGCAGTCGGCAGTGAAGACGGCCAGCGGAAGGAGCGGCCGCGTCGTGAACAGCGCATCGGCCTCCCCGGCGTCTCCCGGCCCGTCCACACGCGCAACGACGGTGCCGTGCACCTGTCTCGCCGTAGCCCACCTCTCGGCAATGCCCGCTCGGGCAGAGAACCGTCGTCGGGCCTCGAGGTCGGCTCTCAAGTCGCCGTCACCGGCCGTGCTGAACACGGCCCCGAGGCACGTCATCCCTGTACGAAGCTGGGAATCAGATCGTCGTCATCACCGCGGAACCTGCCCGACGCGAGCCCGGTCACCGTGCGCGTGCGATCGAAGCCCGCTGCAATGACGGTCACGCGGACCTCATCTCCCAATCCACTGTCTACAACCGCTCCGAAGATGATGTCGGCCTCGTTGTCGCTCTTGTCTTTCACGAGGTTCGCTGCGTCGTTCACCTCGTGGAGCGTCATGTCCTCCGGTCCTGCGACCATCAGCAGGACTCCGCGAGCGCCTTCCATCGACGTCTCCAATAGGCCGCTCGAAATCGCCCGCTGGGCGGCTTGAGCTGCGCGCCCTTCCCCTGAGGAGCGCCCGATTCCCATTACGGCCGTACCGGCGTCGGTCAGAATCGTCCTCACATCGGCGAAGTCCACATTGATGAGCCCCGGCGTCGTGATCAGGTTGGTGATCCCGGCGACACCGCCGGTGAGAACCTCGTCAGCCATCCTGAACGCCTCGATCATCGGCGTCTTCGGATCGGTCAGTTCCATGAGGCGATCGTTCGGAATCACGATCAGGGTGTCCACCGCCTCGCGAAGGTTCTGGATCCCTTGCTCCGCCTGGAGCGACCGGCGGCGCCCCTCGAAACCGAACGGTCTGGTCACGACACCGACCGTGAGCGCGCCGCTCGTCTTGGCGATCTCCGCGACGATCGGGGCCGCGCCCGTGCCCGTGCCACCGCCCTCACCCGCGGTCACGAACACCATGTCCGCACCGCGCAGGACCTCCTCCACCTCTTCCCTGTGGCTCTCCGCGGCCGAGCGTCCAACATCCGGGTCGGCACCCGCCCCCAACCCTCTGGTGATATCCCGACCCAGATCCAGCTTCACGTCCGCGTCCGACATCAGCAGCGTTTGCGCGTCCGTGTTCACCGCGATGAACTCGACTCCTCGCACTCCGGCATCGACCATCCGGTTGACGGCGTTCACGCCGCCACCTCCGACACCGACGACCTTGATGACGGCCAAGTAGCTTTGCGGGGATATTGTCTTCGATGACGCCATGTTCGACACCTCACTCTCTATCGCAACTTTAGGTCACTGTAGACTCTCCGCCACCAGCTTTACCTTCACCCTCAACTAGAACCTTCGACCGCTGGACGGGAGGGGGCGATGAGGTTGATCACCGAGCCGTCCGGGACCCCGGTCTCGAGCAGTGCCTCCAGCGCCTTCGCCTTGGCGGTCATCTCGAGGGGAGACCCCAGTCGCACCGACACGGCACCCACGCTGGCCCACAGCTCGCCGTTCTGTATCACGATGCTCACGTTGCCTCGAAGATCGGGCTGCAGGGCGGTGGCGAACTCGAGGCCGCCGGCGACCATCTGGTCTTGGGGCGGCTCCCCCGGCGGCCCGGGATCCACGTTCTCCATGACCAGCCTGGCTGACCCGTCCGGGAGTGAATCCGTGGCGCCCAGTACGATGCCGTCCGTCGACAGCAGCGTCCACCCACCGTGGTACGTCAATCCGGCGGCGACCATCCGCTCACTGATGTCCACCTCGACGGTGTGTGGGAAGGTTCGCTCGACGCGGGCGGCAGCAACCCACGGGTCCTCCTCCAGCGACGTCTCGAGCTCGCCGGCATTGACCCGAACCATCGGTGTGCCCACCTCGATTCCGGCGTTCTCGAGGGTCTCGGCGACCGAGGATCGACTGACGCCGTAGACCGCGATCGTCTGAACATCGAGGAGCGGCGACTGCAAGATCCAGACCACGGCACCGATCACCGCACCGAGCACGCACACCCACAGGATCGTTCTCAACCGCCCGTGCAGGGTGTTCTCTCTCACCGTGCGCCGTCTTCGTTCGATTCGAGGGTCCACGATCAATCCTCGAAATCGCCGAGGAATCGCACTTCTGGATCGAGATGGATGCCCCGCTCCTCCATCTTCGCTTGTACCGCCCGGATCAACCGGTAAACATCGAGCGCCGTCGCGCTGCTCCCTGCCTCGATGAAATTGCCGTGTATGGGTGACACGCGAGCCCCACCGATGGTGAGACCCTTCAGGCCGGCCTGATCGATCAGCCGACCTGCACTGTCACCGGGCGGGTTCTTGAAGACACTGCCAGCGTTGAGAACGCCGCCGGGCTGGTGCTCCTTGCGCCATCTCGTGATCTCGCGGATCCTTCGGTCACAGTCGGCCGAATCTGCCACCTCGGCCCTGAACTCCGCCTGAAGCACGACGTGCGCGGAACGGAGGTTGGAGTGGCGGTACGACAGCTCCAGTGCCTCGGCGTCGACCTGTCGCTTCGTCCCGTCGGTGAGATCGAGGATGCTCGCGGTCACGAGCACGTCCTTGGTATCGGATCCATGACACCCGGCATTCATGGTCAGCGCCCCCCCGACGGATCCTGGTATCCCCACATAGAACTCCAGCCCCGCCCTCCCTGCCTTCGCCGCCGTTCGGGCAAGGAGAGGAAGCGGTGTCGCCGATCCGGCGCTGACGGTCCGCCCGATCGATACCCAGGAGAAACCTCCGCCCAGCCTGATGACCAGCCCATCGAAGCCTCGATCCGACACCAGGACATTGCTGCCCCTTCCGAGCACGGCGACGGGAAGGGGGTCGTCTCTCATGAGGTCCGCGACACGAACCAGGTCCTGCTCCTCTTCGGGGGTGGCGACGTAGCGGGCGGAACCGCCCAGCTTGTAGGTGGTGAGCGGTGCGAGGGGTTCGTCCCGCCTTGCGATATCGTCCCATGTGGTCATCGGCGCTCCAGCAGCTCGATCAGCTCGGGACCGAGACCGGAGATGTCTCCCGCGCCGAACGTCAGCACGAGATCGCCGTCACGGACGGAGCCAGCGACGAACGCTGCGACGTCACCTCTGTCCGGAACATACGACACGTTGTCGCGGTGGACGCGGATCGCGTCGGCGATCATCTCTCCACTGACACCGGGAATGGGCCGTTCGTCTGCCGGGTACACATTGGTGATCACGACCTCATCGGCTGCATCGAATGCGCCGCCGAATTCTCGATGGAGTTCACGCGTACGCGTGTACCGATGGGGCTGGAAGACCGCCCAGATCCGTTTCCATGGCCCGTTTCGGGCCGCGTCCAGGTTTGTCGCGATCTCGGTGGGGAGGTGCGCGTAGTCGTCGATGATGGTCACGCCGGCTACCTCGCCGACCAGCTCGAATCGCCGCTTGACCCCTCTGAATTCCCTCAGACCCTCGATTGCTGCATCGATGTCCCAGCCGAACTCACAGGTGAGCGCGAGTACTCCAGCGGCGTTTCTCGCGATATGGACACCGGGCTTCGACACGACGACCGACCTGCCTTCAAATCGGAACCGCACTCCTGATCCGTCCACGTCGACCTCATCGATCCGAATGCTCGCATCCGCTGAGAGTCCATAGGTGGGCCGGTGGGTACGGGCAGCGATTCTCCGAGCCCCTGGGTCGTCCGCGCAGAGGACCACTGGTCCGTCGACCCTCCGAACCACATCGACGAAGGCATCTTCCAGTCTCTCGACCGTCTGGTAGTAGTCGAGATGGTCAGCTTCGAGATTCGTGACGACCAACCCTCGAAGGTGGATCTCGAGGAACGTGCCGAACGCCTCATCGACCTCGAGCACGAGCAGGTCGTCGGCGCCCACTCCTGCGTTGGTGTCGAGACCGACCAACTCGCCTCCAATCACGAACGACGGATCGAGCCCGATGCCCCTCGCGGCGAAGAGCATGAGACCTGTCGACGTGGTCTTCCCGTGGGTACCAGTGGCCCCGATCGTAGGAGTCTGCCCGGTGAGGACTTCGAGCAGCTGGGGCCGATCCCACACGGGAATACCCAAACGCGCTGCCGCTCGGCGTTCGGGATCGGATTCGGGTACGGCTGATGAGGCTACGACGAAGTCGGCCGACCGTAGCGCGTCGGGCCGGTGGCCCGCCCAGGTACGAACGCCGACATCGACGAGGCGATCGAGCGTGGGACCTGGATGGAGATCCGAGCCGGTCACCTCATGGCCGCGCCCGGCGAGCAGCCTCGCGATAGCGCTCATCCCAGAGCCTCCAACTCCAATGATGTGTACGCGTCCTGCCAGCTCAGCCATGGGCGTCGATCAGTCGTGTCGCGATGCGAGAAGCCGCATCGGTGCGGGCAATGGCACCAGCCGCGCGCGCCATCACCCTTCTGACCGAGGCATCGCCGACGAGGCTGCCCACGACCTCCGCGAGCTCGCCGAGGCGTTCCTCGGAGAGCACCACGGCAGCACCCGCGCGCTGCATGGCCGCCGCGTTGGAGGCCTGATGCCCTCCGCCGAAGCTGCCCGGTACGAGCACCGACGGCGTGTGTGTCGCGGCGATCTCCGCGACGGATCCGCCCGCACGGCCGATGAGCAGATCAGTTGCTGCGTAGAAGTACTCCATCGACTCTTCGAACCCCACAACGATCCACGGTACACGCGAGCCGGCTGTGTCGATGCTGCCTGCGTTTCGTTCCCCCACGAGGTGCAGCAAGGTGATCTTGGGACCATTCCAGGTCGCTGCCAGATGGCTGATCGCGTCGTTGATGGCACCTGCGCCCAGACTGCCACCGAACACACCGACGACGACGCTTCCCGGTTCGATCCCGTAGCGAGTCAGCGCCTCGTGGCGGAGATCGGATCTTCGATAGTCGGTGAGATTCGCTCTGATCGGCGTCCCGACAAGCTCCGGTCGCCGGACTCCACGGGTACCATCGAAGGCGACGAACGTCGCAGCGGCCCAGCGAGACATCACCCTGTTGGCCAGTCCGGCCTCGCCGTTCTGTTCGTGCAGGAAATACGGCACTGCCTCCTTGTGGGCTGCCCAGGCGACAGGCACCGTCACGTACGACCCCATTCCAAGGACCACCCCCACGTCGCGATCCCGGAGTTCTTCCCTCACCTGGCGGACCGCGAGGCGCAGCACCCCTGGGAGTCGAAGGTTGTCGAGCGACAGGCTCCGTTTGAGGCTCTGGAGCTTCAGACTACGGAACGGGAAGCCGCTGTCGGGGTACACCTCCGCTTCGAGCCTGTCCCCGCCGATGAACAACACGTCTTCCTTCGGGACACCCTTCTCGACGAGCTCCAACGCCACTGCGAGCCCCGGGTAGACGTGTCCCCCGGTCCCCGCCGCCGCGATCGCGTAGCTCATGCCTTCCCGTTGACGCCGCTGCGTGCGATGTTGACGAGGACGCCGACGGCTCCGAATGCGGTGATCATCGAGCTACCACCTACCGACATGAACGGAAGAGGCATGCCGGTGATTGGCAACAACCCCACGACACCGCCCAGGTTCACCAGCGCCTGCAACGAGATCCAGGACACGATGCCGACGGCGAGCATCCGTCCAAAACGATCCGGCGCCCGCATCGCGATCAGGTAGCCGACCACCCCGATGATGGCGAACATGAGCAGTACCATCACTCCGCCTGCGAAGCCCGTCTCCTCGCCGATGATCGCGAAGATGAAGTCGGTATGGGCATTTGGCAAGTACGACCACCGGGCCCTGCTTGCGCCCAGGCCGACACCGAAGGCGCCGCCGGTTCCAAGGGCGACGTAGCTCTGAACCACCTGCCAGCCGCTGCCGAGCCTGTCTGCGAACGGATCCAGGAATGCAAGGATGCGCTGCCTCCGGTAGGGCGACGCGATCGCAAGCAACACTGTGGCCAGCGTCCCACCGACACCAGCCAATAGCAGGTGTCGCGCTCGGGCAGCGGAGACGGCGGCAACGGCGAACGCTCCTCCCAGGACGACAAGTGCCGTACCGAGATCCGGCTCCAGCAAGATCAGGATGCCACAGACACCGGCTGATGCTCCAAGAGGGATCAGCAGGTGCCAGATGTCGCCGAGGAGACGCTCCTTGCGTTCAAAGACGGATGCGAGAAACACGACGACTGCGAATTTCGCGAACTCCGAAGGTTGGATGGTGACCGGTCCGACGGCGATCCACCGGCGCGATCCACCTCCTACGACACCAATCTCCAAGACAACGATCAGTCCGACGATGGACGCGATCAGCAGTGGCGCGGCCGCCCGCTTGTAGATCTTGTACGGAATCCTGGATGCGATGATGGCAACGACAATCCCGACACCAACCCACACCGCTTGCTTGCTGAAGTACGTCCACCCGTTTCCGTATTTCTCGAGACTCACCACCGATGATGCGGAACGGATGGCCCCCAGGCCGATGACGGTCAGAAGCGCGATCGGGACCAGCAGGAGCACCGTGAATCGAGTGTTCGCCGAACGGCGGTGCGCGACGGCCCTCTGGGCCGCTCTCGCACGAGTGATCGACGTCACCGTCATTCCAGCTCCTTTCGCTTTCGTACCAGCTCCGCGAACTCGATACCGCGGGCCGCGTACGACGGGTACATGTCCCAGCTGGTGCAACCCGGCGCGAGAAGAACGGTATCGCCAGGCATCGCGATTTCGTCGGCAATCGCGACGGCCTCCTCCATCGAGGAGACCATCGAAAAGGGGGCCTGTCCGGCGGCTGCGGCCAGGTCCCGAGCGCTCTCACCGATGAGAACGAGATGGCGTACCGTTTCGATGTTCGCGACGGGGGTGAGATCGAGCCCCTTGTTGCGTCCTCCTGCGATGAGCACCACCGACGCGAAGCTCTTCGCTGAGGCGACAGCGGCATGCGGGTTCGTCGCCTTGGAGTCGTTCACCCAACGGACTCCGTCCCACGTTCCGACGAGCTCTCTCCTGTGCGGGCCCATGCGGAAGTCGCGGATGACCTTCTCGACGGCCGCGCCGGCCGCGCCCGCCTCCAATGCGGCGATGCCGGCGGCTCGGAGATCGCCGACAAAGGTCTCATCTTCGACCGGGAACGCGCTCGCAGGGATGTGGACACTGCCGTAGTCGATGCCTGAACTCCCCGAGAAGTCCACCTTGCGGACGCCGGCACCTTTCACGAGCTGGACGACGTCCGGATCGTGGCCGTTGAAGACGAGGACGTCTCCGGTGCCTTGGTTCTCGAAAATCCTCGCCTTGGCGGCGGCGTACGCCGGGAAGCTCCCATGCCAGTCGAGATGGTCGGGCGCGAGGTTGAGCACGACTGTCACCCTGGGGTGGAACGAGTCGATGAAACGAAGCTGAAAACTGGACGCCTCGACTGCTACCGCGTCCCAGGACCCGCCGGCGACGTCGGACAGGGCGAGACCGATGTTCCCGGCCGCAATGGCACGGAGTCCGCTTCCCTTCAACATGTCGGCGACGAGCGCAGTGACCGTGGTCTTGCCGTTCGTTCCGGTGATCGCGATGAGAGGTGCGTCGACGTGGCGGGAGGCGAATTCGAGCTCCGACCAGACGGGAAGCCCCGCCTCGAGCGCGTCCGTGATTGGATCCGCACGCTCGGGTATGCCCGGACTGACCACCACGAGCTCCATCCCCATCAGCAGTGACGGATCCCACGGACCACCCACGGCCGAGAACCCTTCGGCGAGCGCCGACTGGGCGACCGCAGGGTTGGTGTCGAACACGGTCACGCGGTAGCCGATTCTCGACGCGAGCCTGGCCGCGGCGCTGCCCGACACCGCACCTCCGAGTACGAGCGTCCTCATCAGCTGACCCCCGGTATGACGAGCAGGCCGCTGTTCACGAAATCCCCGTAGAAGACGGCCACGGCGAGGGCCACACTGATCCCTGCAATGATCCAGAATCGGATCACCACGGTGGTTTCGGGCCAGCCACCGAGATCGAAGTGGTAGTGGAACGGCGCCATCCTGAATACGCGCCGTCCCAAGAGACGAAAACTCGCAACCTGAAGGATCACCGATACCGTCTCGGCGACGTACAGGCCACCCAGAATCACGAGGAGCAGTTCGGTGTTGGTCAGGATCGCCAACGCGGCCATCAGGCCACCGAGTCCCTGCGAACCGACATCGCCCATGAAGATGCGTGCAGGAGCGGCATTCCACCACAGGAAACCGAGCGTCCCACCGAGCATCGCTGCGGAGACGATTGCAAGATCGAAGGTGTAGTCGACACCGCTGTAGAACTGGGGGTTCCGAAGCTTCCAGTAGGCGATCAGCACGAAGGCGCCGAACACGAGCGCCGCCGATCCGGCAGCCAGGCCGTCCATTCCGTCCGCGAGATTCACGGCGTTGGCCGTTCCCGCCAACATCACCAACACGAGGACAACGAAGAAGACGCCCAGGTGGATGCCGAGCGGTCGTGTGAACGAGAGTTGTGTCGAGACGCCTGCCTGTGATGCGCCCCATGCAAACGCGGCAGCGATTGCGATCTGACCACCGAACTTGGCCGCCTTCGAGAGGCCAAGGCTGCGCTTCCTCGAGACCTTCATGTAGTCGTCGATCAGCCCGATCAGCCCCATTCCCGTGAGCGCGAACAAGGCGAGGAGCCCCCCCGTCGTGATCGGTTCGAACAGCAGACGAAAGTGTCCCCCTTCCCAGAACCTGAAATGGGACGCGAGGTAGGCGATCAGCACGGCGGCGATCATCACCACGCCGCCCATCGTCGGCGTACCTTGTTTGTGGAAGTGCCCCTCGACCTCCTCCTGGATGAACTGGCCGATGTTGTGTTTCCGAAGCTTCCTGATCGCCCACGGCATGGCAAGGATCGAGACAAGGAATGCAACGCCTGCCGATACGCCGAGCCAGATCACAGGCGTTCCTCCAGCGCCTGCCGGGCCACCTCGCGATCATCGAAGTGGACCACTCGATCCTTGAACGCCTGCGTCGTTTCGTGTCCCTTGCCGAGGATCATGACTGTGTCGCCCGCTTCGGCCCGGCGGACGGCTTCGAAGATCGCCTCCCGCCTGTCGATCTCGATCACGACGTCGGATGAGGTGACTCCGGACCTCACCGACGTTGCGATCGACAACGGATCCTCGGACCTCGGGTTGTCGCTCGTGACGATCACGACATCGGCTGCCGAGGCGGCGGCTCCCATCGCCGCCCTTTTCGAATGGTCGCGATCCCCTCCCGCCCCAACGACGACGATCACTCGGCCCTGTACTGCCGAGCGTGCTGCTTCGATCACCGCCCGGATACCGTCGGGAGTGTGCGCGTAGTCGACAATCACGGAGATGGGGTTCCCTGCGCTCACGACCTCGAATCTTCCAAGAACGGGCTCGATCGCTTCGAGCCCCTCGACGATGTGCTCGATCGCGATGCCGACACCGAGCGCGCAGCCGGTTGCGACGAGCGCATTGGCGACATTGAAGCTCCCTCCTAGGCCGAGCCGCACCGGATACGACCCTCGCTCAGTGACGATGGCGAAATCGCTATGCGACGTGGATGTCGCAACCGACTCCGCGCGTATGTCGGCTGCCGCGTCGAATCCCACCCTCGTCACCGGAAGATCAATCGTCGAGGCGAGGCGCGCGCCGTAGGGGTCGTCGGTGAAGATGACCGCTTTGTCGGCCCTCGAAGCAGAGAACAACTGCGCTTTGGCGGCGAAGTAGGTGTCCATGTCTTTGTGGAAATCGAGGTGATCCTGCGACAGGTTCGTGAATGCGACCACCCGGAAATGTGTCCCGTCGACGCGATGGAGCGCCAACGAATGCGAGGACACCTCCATGGCGACCATGTCGATCGATCGCTGTCGCATCTCGGCGAAGAGCGCTTGAAGCTCGGAGGCCTCCGGGGTGGTTCGTTCCAGCGGAATGCGCTCTCCCGCGACCCGGGCACCGATTGTCCCGATGACGGCAGTGTTCCTTCCGGCGGCAGTTCCGATTGCCTCGAGGAGATGCGTGACGGTGGTCTTGCCGTTGGTTCCCGTGACCCCTATCACCGGCACGTGCTCAGTCGGCCGTCCGTAGAGCACGGACGATATCGGGCCGAGCGCGAGCCTGGTGTCTTCCACGACGATCTGTGGAACGTCCACATCGGTGAGATGGTCGACACAGACCGCCGCGGCACCGTTGGCGATCGCACCGTCGATGTAGCTGTGTCCGTCCGCTTCGAACCCGCGAACTGCAACGAACAGTGTTCCGATTCGACACCCCCTGCTGTCATGCTCCACATTCAGGATGGGTGTTGCGCCGTCTCCGACGACCTCGCCACCGACGAGTTCGGCGATCTCGGCGAGGGTGGTATCACGGGGCATCGGGCGGCACTCCGAGATGATGCAGCGTGTCCTCGGCGATGGCCGAGAAGGCCGGAGCTGCGACCCTCCCGCCGCTTTCTCCGATCTTCGGGGAGTCGACGACCACACCGACGACGATCCGCGGATTGGTTGCGGGCGCCATTCCCATGAAGCTCACCACGTAGTCGTCCGAGTACTTGCCTTCCTCGGGAACGAACTTGCGAGCCGTGCCGGTCTTGCCGGCGGCGGTGTACCCGTTCACTTGGGCGCCATTGCCCGTTCCTTCGCCGCTCTCGATGACGTTCCTCAGGAGCGCCCGCATCGTCGCGGCAGTGCTCTGGGAGATGACGCGTCGGGTCTCAGGAGTGACCGGCCGATGAATGCCGGAACCGTCCACGAGCTCATCGACGAGATGCGGCTGCATCCAGATGCCATCGTTTGCGACGGCGCCATAGGCCGCGACCATCTGGAGCGGTGTCACCGCGACCGCATAGCCGATCGAGGCGGAGGAGAGGCACGTAGGGCAGGTCGGGTCGAGATTCAGATTTCCCGCTGACTCCCCCGGAACGTCCGCGCCGGTCTTCTCCCCCAGGCCGAAGGCGTGGATGTACTGCGAGAGGAGATCGATGCCCAGCTCCTCACCCACCTTGATCGTTCCGACATTCGAAGACCTCGTCACGATGTCCCTGACCGTGAGCGACTCGGTTGGATGCGACTCGGCGTCGTGGTAGCAACCGTTGATCTCCGTCCCTGTCGAGCTCTTCTCACAGGCGCCCTTCACGACCTCGATGGTGTCCGGAACGGAGAACGTCGTTCCCGCAGTGACGATGTTCTCTTCCAGTGCAGCGGCGATCGTGATCAACTTCTCGGTGCTACCCGGTTCGTAGGCTCCGAGCACCGCCCAGTTCGTCCAGTCATCCTCCGTGGATGCGCTCCGGTTGTTGGGATCGAACCCCGGAACCGAAGCCATCGCGAGGATCTCCCCGGTGGTCGGATCGAGAACGACCGCGGTGCAACGTTTGGCGTCGCTGCGTTGGAGCGTCGCCTGACATTCCTGCTCTGCGATGTATTGGATGTCCCGGTCGATCGTAGTGACCAGGTCGCTGCCCGGAGTTGCGGGTGTGAGGTCGTAGAGCCCCTGAGGAATGATGTTGCCTTCGCGATCTGTCTCAAACCTCACTTCACCCGGCGTTCCTGTCAGCTGTGTGTTGTAGCGAAACTCGAGACCCTCGAGTCCATTCCCGTCGGGATCGACGAACCCGAGGACCTGTGCGGCAAGCGTGCCTTCCGGATACGCGCGCATCGCCTCAGGGTACGAGTAGATGCCGGGTATCGCGAGCTCTTCGGCAAGCGCCGCCGTGTCGACATCGAGCTGGCGAGCGATGGTCACCCACCGACGATCGGATTGGAGCGTCGCAAGAACCTCGTTCTCATCCAGGCCGAGCGTGATCGAGAGCAGATGGGCCGTCGATACCGGGTCCTCGATGTGGGTGGTGTCGGCACCGATCGTCTTGCCCTGTACGGTGATCGCCAGTTCGCGCCCATCTCGGTCGTAGATGGTGCCGCGCTCGGCAGCAAGCGTCTCGACCTTCATCCGCTGGTCCATTCCGAGTTGCTTGAGATCCGCGGCCTGCACGATTTGGAGCTGAAAGAGCCTGAACCCGACCCCCATCCATGAGAGAAGGACGATCGAGACGATGACGATCAGACGTGCGCGTCCCGGATGGCGGCGGCCCTTCCCCCGCCCCGCCACGGCCTACCCCCGTGGCCGAGCGACCACGGAACGACCCGCGAGACGTCGGCTCCCCGTCATGGCGCCGCCGTGAGGATCGATTTCACGTCGGCGAAACGGTCGCCTTCGGCGGGAGTCCCGTCTCCTACACCGTCTGCGATGAGGATTTGGAGACTGTCCGGGTACACCAAGCCCAGCTCATCCGCCCTCGACATGATCCGATCAGGCGACTGCAGTTCGGCGACCTCGAGGCGTAGCTGCTGGTAGCGCGCCTGCTCTGCTTCGATCTGCGTTCGAAGGTCACTCAACTCCAGCGCCGGTTTGTCCAGCGCAACTCTCGAGAGGATCAATGCGAAGAAGAGAAGAATCGCGACGGCCGTGAAGATCAGCCAGGTTCCGAGCGTCGGACGCAGGCGCTGGTTCCCGCGAATGACCCTGAGCCGGCGGTTGCCCTGAACCGGCACCGGTCGCGCAGTCATGCCGCCACCTTCTCGGCTGCCCGCAGCTTGGCGCTCCGTGCCCTCGGGTTGCGAGACACCTCGTCCTCGGAAGGCGTCATCGGCCTCCTGGTGAGAATTCGGAGTTCGGCCGCTCTGCCGCAGCCGCATACCGGCAGATCCGGTGGACATACGCATCCTGCCGCTCCCGTTGCGAATCGCTGCTTGACGATGCGGTCTTCTAGCGAGTGGTAGGAGATCACCACGCAGCGACCTCCGGGAAGGAGGGCGTCGATTGCTGCGTCGAGTCCGGTCTCCAACGCCGCGAGTTCCTCGTTGACGGCGATGCGGAGCGCCTGGAACGCTCTCCTCGCCGGGTGGCCGCCCGTCCGGCGAGTCGCGGCAGGCACCGCCTCCTTCACCACGTTCGCCAGATGGATGGTGTCTCGGATCGGCCTGGCGCCCACGATGGCCTTCGCGATTCGCGCGGCGAAGCGTTCTTCTCCGTACTCGCGCAGCACACGAGCAAGAGTGTCTTCGTCCCACTCGTTGACGATGGTGCCGGCCGCTACCGCGGCGTCCGGTCCCATGCGCATGTCGAGAGGACCCATCGAGCGGTAGGAGAAACCTCGCTCCGCTTGGTCCAACTGATGTGAGGAGACACCGAGGTCGAACAGCACTCCGGCCACGTCGGGCGTGTCCACCTCTTCCAAGATGGCACCCAAGTCACGGAAGTTCCGCCGATGAACGGCGCCTTCGAACACGTCGGCATCACGATCCAGTGCGATGAGGTTTCGCCCCAGCTCGCTGGAGAGCGCCCGGCTGTGACCGCCGCCGCCGTACGTGGCGTCAACGATCACTCCTTCGGGAACCGGGCGAAACAGATCAACCACCTCGTCCACCATCACCGGGTTGTGGTATGTATTCGGTGTCTGATCCATTGCCAGCCCCCCGGGCGCTGGCACCAATGGGAAGCGGGCGGAGTAAGGGGCTTTCCTCATGGTTCCGGGGGGCTGGCAATACACCAGACGTGTCTACGCTCGCTCTTCCGTGAATCCCTCCTTGATCGACGCGTAGTACTCGTCGGCGCTCTTGGAGAAGTCGTCCCACGACTCCTGATCCCAGATTTCGATCATGTCCGCAACGCCGATCACCACCACATCCTTCTCGAGACCGGCATACGCCCTGAGCTGCTCCGGCACCGTCACACGGCCCTGAGCATCGAGCGCCTGCTGCCTCGCCCCCGAGTAGACCGATCGTCGGTAGAAGCGGACGTTCATATCCTTGCGGGACAGGAGATTCATTTCCTCTACCTCCTGCGCCCATCGGGCGAGGGGGTAGACGTAGAGGCATCGCTCCTGCCCCTTGGTGATGACACAACCCTCGGCGAGCTGGGGCCGGAAATCCGAGGGCAGCACGACTCGCCCTTTCGGGTCGAGCGTGTGCCGGTATTCACCGAGAAACACGGCCCTGTCTCCGACAATTGCATCTACGGTCCTCCACTGCGCGCCACTATGACCCATTCCGCGCCACATGTCAACTCATTCGGCCCACTTTCTTCTCCGACGCCACCACAATGTGACGGGAGGCCCACCAACTCGACCGCACGGACCGTGTCCGGTTGGCGGCACGACACTCTTCTCCGCGACTCGGCCGAAGACCGCGACTGCACGACCACCCACGGTGCTCTAGGCTCTCAACCAGCCCATCGCCTGGAGCAAGCATGCACATCATGGTCACGACCGACGGCAGCCTCGACCCCACCTCGACGTCGGAGACCGTAGGGCACATCGCCCAGCCCGGAGATCGAATCACGGTCCTCACCGTCGTTGAGGTCCCCCGAACACTCCTCTCGGACCTCCGTGCTTTCTATGAGCGCCGCCACATCATCCAAGGCACCGACACCGACGACGAGTACGTCTCGTCGGCCCAGATGACGACGATCTCTCCCAACTGGCCGGGTGACGACGCCCTGCTCGATGCCTTCATCCAGGAACAGAAGGAGGACCGCACCCGTTTGCTGGTGGAAGCACTGGCTGCCAAAGGGCTCACGGTCGAGGTCGTCGCGCTGGAAGGTCCGGATCCGACCCGGCCCATCCTGGGGGCAGTCGAAGAATCGGCCGTCGACCTCTTGTGCGTCGGATCCCGAGGACGCGGCATGTTTGAGGGGCTGTTGGGATCGACCAGCACGCGCCTCGCGCGCCGAGCGCCGTGCCCCGTTCTCCTGCTGCGGACCTGAGCCAGCCTGTTGGTGCGACCCTCGGCTGATCCTTGACACCTGTTTCGGCCGCAACGAGACTCGTCCCATGAGGGTTGCCGGCTATGCCCGTGAGCTGCCGGCCGGGGGCGAGTCTCTGTACGCGCAATCTGAACGCGTGCGGCGGTGGACTTCCGAGCACGGCTACCAGTTGATTTCCATGTGCCAGGATGTCCGCGGGCCCAATGGCGAGCCGCGCGGAGACGGGTTCCGCGCTTTGATGGAGGTCGTGAGCACCCGGCATGCCGATGCCGTGGTGGTCGCTTCCCTCGATATCCTCTCCCCCGACCTGCTCATGCAGGAGGTCATCCTGCATGATCTTCGAGGTCGTGACGTCAGCGTCATCAGCACCAGGGAGGAGGACGCCCAGGTCCTCTCGGATCCTCGTTTGGATCCTGCGAGATTGCTGGTCCGGGACATCCTCGACCGTCGAGCACAGTACGAGGACGAGCGACTCGCCCCACCCCAGCCCGAGCGTCTTCCCGGCAGCGACGACGACGTCGTGATCGAACTGGTCACGGTCGACGAGCACGCCTCGTGATCAGCGGCTGAGAGCGCCCCAGACGGCCGCAGCGAACGCGAAGTCGAACCCCGAACGCACAACCGCTGCGCCCGCCCGTATGGCTCCCGTGCGATCCTCCAGGACGACGAGTACCACTCCCCCGGTTCGCTCCACGACTTCAACGACGCGAGGCGGGGGGTCTCCATGGCCGAGCAGAGCGGCAACGGCGGCTGCAACGGCGCTCTGGAGTCCCGCCCGAGTCATCCCACCCTGCTTCGTGACGGCCGCTCCACCGGAGTCCGTGACGGTCACCGACACTCCGGTGATGTCCTCATCCACCGCGACCGAACGCAACGTCTGGCTCCATGGGGTGAGCGATGGCGTCCCTCTTGGGGTCTCCTCAGCGGTGTGAGCGTCCGACCTCCCCGCAGAGGTAGGCGGCATCGGGGGGGCCACGGGCTCGACACGTACTCTCTCGGGAGCCACTCGCGACCGGTACCCATGCTCCTCGAGCATGCCGCTCACCATTTCCCCGACAGCCTGTTCGTCTGCGCCCTCCTCCATCTCGACCCGCACACCCACGACGGCCGATCCATTCCACTCGACGTTGGCGAACACGACACCCGGGATCTCCTCGATCGCACGTTCGAGACTCATGACATCACCGCTCGCCGCCATTCGAGAAACGCCACCACGTCGGACGGGTCGAGTGGATGGTCGGTCGATCCGTACGCCGTGAACCGTCGAAATGCCATGTAGTCGCGATCTGGAACAGGCAAGAAGGGAACGCGACGCCACCATCCCGGGCGTGCGAACGCGAACAGGGCGCCAAGGGCGTGCGCCCACAAGTCAGGTCTTCGGGCAACGGCCCACGTCACCCTGCCCACATGCCTCCTCAGTTCCCCAGAGTCGCAACAGATCATACCCCCTCATCCGCCAGGCATCCAGGTGTTCCGGGAGGGGCCCGGCACGGATCTCCTCACCGCTGATAACCTCCCCGAGGAGGAGGTGCACTTGACAGCAACGATTCCGGTCCGCATTGACCGCTTCGCCGACCTTTTCGAAGCCATCGTTACGAACGTCGAGAAGGTCGTCCAGGGAAAGCGAGAGGTCATCGAGCTGGTGGTCATGTCATTGATGGCCGAAGGTCACGTGCTCATCGAGGACGTACCCGGCGTTGGCAAGACCCTGCTGGCCAAGTCACTTGCCCGTTCACTGGACTGCCGCTTCAACCGTGTGCAGTTCACCCCGGATCTCCTGCCCTCCGACATCACAGGGGTCTCGATCTGGGATCGTGCCTCGTCGGAGTTCGAGTTCAAGCCGGGAGCGATCTTCGCCAACATCATCCTGGGCGATGAGATCAACAGGGCCGGACCAAAGACGCAAGCCGCGCTGCTCGAGGCAATGGAGGAGCTCCAGGTGACCGTCGACGGTGTGACTCGCGCGCTCCCGCCTCCCTTCATAGTGATCGCGACCCAGAACCCTCTCGAGCACGAAGGTACCTACCCGCTTCCCGAATCCCAGCTCGACCGATTCATGATGCGCCTTGTGGTCGGCTACCCCGTGCACGCCAAAGAGATGGAGATGCTCGAAACGCACGGGAGACACTCCAGTTTCGGCGACCTTGGCGCTGTTGCAACGTCCGCCGACGTCCTCGAACTGGCCGACATCGCCCGCAACATCCACGTGGCGACCTCGTTGCAGGCCTACATCGTCGATGTCGTCGAGGCAACGAGGCGGCACAGCGAGTTGTTGCTGGGAGCGTCGCCCCGAGCAGCGCTCCATTTGCAGCGGGTGGCGAGGGTCAGGGCGGCGATACACCGCCGCGACTTCGCGACACCCGACGACATCAAGGCCATCGCGAGGCCCGTGCTCGAGCACAGAATGATGCTTCGTCCCGAGGCACTGATGAGGGGTACGACCGTCGGAGAAGTCATCGACAGCGTGCTCCAGCACGTCCGGATACCTGGAGGTAGAACCGGGTGAAGATCACCGAGTGGGGGTGGGCAGCACTTGGGGCGGCATTGGCGCTCCTGGTGTTGTGGGCAATTCTGGGTGACGTCGAACTCGTTGCTCTCGCCCTCCTCCTCGTCGCCGCCGTGGTGGTCGGGTGGTTGACGGTCCGGGGAAGCCTCTCGGGTGTTACCGTCGCCCGCCGTCTTCATCCCGCGCTGGTGAGTGAGGGAGACTCGGTCACCGTCGAGTTGTTGGCGACAACCGAATCGAAGGCCGTCAGATACGCCGTCATCGAGGACGAGATCAAGCAACTGGGGAGCGCACGGTTCCGCGTCCCCTCTCTGACCCCTGGGATCGCCTACTCCGGTGTGTACGACGTGAGCTGCCATACGAGAGGCATTCACGAAGTCGGCCCAACGTTGGTGTCGAAGACCGATCCCTTCGGGTTCGTCAGGGTCGGCGAACCCATCGGCGCAGTCGACCGGCTCGTCGTGTACCCGCGGGTGGAGCGGCTCACGGGCCTGCCGACTCTGCGAGGCGCGGATCCGTCGCTCCAGGCGACACGAGCCGAGTCCGTTCGGCGGGGAGGCGAGGACTTCTTCAGCCTGCGCGAGTATCAGACGGGCGACGATCTGCGGCGAGTGCACTGGCCCACGACCGCCCGTAGGGATGAGCTGATGATCCGCCAGTTCGAGGCTCCGTGGGAACCCCGTGCGCTCGTCGTGGTCGATCCCAGAGCCTCCTCGTACGCCAATCCCGAAGCCTTCGAGACGGCGGTACGTGGAGCGGCCTCGGCGGTTCACCACTTCTTCAGAGCAGGATTCGGCGCGAACCTATGGGCAGGCGGTGAGCTGACGGGACTCGAGGAGAATCCTTACCAGGCGGCGATGCACGCGCTTGCAGTGCTCCAACCCCTCAGAAGTCTCGACTTCGGAACCGCGGCGGGTCGCCTTCGGGTGAAAGGCCTCGGGGGAACGCTCGTCATCGTGACGGGAGCTCCAGATGCGCAGGTCGGGTCGGTGATACGGCACCTGACCCACCATGCCGGCGCTGTCGTGCTGCTCACCGTCAGCCAGAGGCCGGTACCCGGAGGTTTCGGTCAGGGCGGAGCCACCATCGTGTCCGTCCACCCGGGAGAGGAATGGGCACAAGCGTGGATGAGAGGTATGCAGTGGGCAACCGCTGGAGTTGGCTAGCCGGCGGCGCCGGAGTGGCGCTCGCCCTGCTGCGGCTCGGTCGACTCCTCAGACCCACCGTCGAGGGCGCACCCTGGCAGGTGGCAGTCGTCGCCGGCGCGATCATGGGGACGACCATCACGTGGGCCATGCGGAGCCGCTGGTCGATGCTGCTCGCCAATCTGGCGGCGCTGTTTGTCGTCACGCTCAGGATCGTGATCCCGAGCACACTGGTCGCCGGCATCCTTCCGACCGCCCAATCACTCCACGCGTTCCGATCCGAGCTCGACCTCGGTATCTTGATCATCCGCTCAGGAGTTGCGCCTGTCACTCCCGTTGCTGGTCTCGTCATCATCTTGACAGCCGTCTTCTGGGTGCTCGCCGCGCTCATCGCGTGGGGTATCCGAACACACCATCCGGTCGTCGCGCTCCTCCCACCGCTCCTCTTCTATCTCCAGCTCGCGGTCATCGATCAAGACGGCGGAGAGACACCATGGACGGTTGCCTTCCTGATCGTCATGGCGCTGGTGCTGTGGGCGATCGCTCACGACAGCCAGCTCGACTCGACGCTCCACATGCGATCGTCGCACACGATTCGTTCACCCTTCGTCTACCCCGCGCTGTTCGTGATCTCATCGGTCGCGCTCGCGTTCGGTGGCGTGCATGTGGTCGAGAACGCGATTCCTGCAAGTGGCCTCGTCGACTGGCGAAGCCACACCGGTCTGGGAGGCGGCGTGCTCGTCGGCGTCTCATACAACCTGTTCACCAGCATCCACCAGGACCTCCTGTCCCCCACCGACACCCCCGTGTTCACGGCTCGGGTCGAAGGCGATGTCGATCCGTCCACCCTGTATTGGGAACTCATCACACTGGAGGAGTTCGACGGTCGAAACTGGATACCAAGAGAGAGGGACGTCAAGAGCCCCGGCGCCGACACGTGGGAAGACCCTGAGATGGCGTTCTTCGGACCGACCACTCCGGTGTCCGCGTCTGTGCGGATTGCCAGCCTCACCCAGAACTTCCTCCCCGTGCTCTACTCCCCCACCTGGCTGGGATCGGATCTGGCGATCTTCAACGACAGCTACGGCGTGCGGACCGACGGCGCCGTCCAGTTCAACCTCTTCTCGTTCGAGAACCTC
>Ga0315535_1000761_pt1 | contig 22281 bp, 16 predicted proteins | sample SalMarSW160220MG_2_FD_203092 | JGI IMG/M metagenome (GOLD analysis project Ga0315535, IMG submission 203092) | Salt marsh sediment microbial communities from the Plum Island Ecosystem LTER, Massachusetts, United States - Salt Marsh Sediment SW1602-20 ... | reverse complement strand
ATTTGCAGAAAAGTTGCGGCCATATTATACGCTTGTTATTTGTCTCTGCCTGGCTGATATCACTGGGGTTACTGGACTCTTGTAGCGACAGCAAGGCACACATTTTAGGTGTAGATGGCTGGATGGGTGTAGTGGATTTTTCTGAAGATGGCAACTATCTGCTTACTGAATACATGCAAGGAGTTAATAATGCTGGTTCGTCTGGCAGGGTTGGAGTCATAGAGGTATTCGAGACGGGTAGCTGGCGAAAAGTCATGGAATATCATTCACCGGGATGGATTGCGGGCGGCATGCTCATGTGCGCAGATCCTGATGTGATAATACACGGGGAGGAAAAGATTCCCGGGGCAGATAATCCTGTTTTGATTTTACGATCGATTTCTACCACGAATGAAATAGCTACTTATGAAGTTGATCATTTGCCACTTTTTCAGACCAATTCTCGAGACTACCACTGTAGCATACAGAATAACGTAGTATATATTGATGCGTTCACGGACAAGATAACGGCAATCAATGGCTCCACTGGTGAAATAGTTCGGGAGTATGTCGCTGAATATCTTGGGGACTATGCGCCGTTTTTCGTGCAGGAAGATCAAGACCGTCTGGTGATTGTGGATAGTCACAACGCGGTGCTATGGGTGTACCGGCTGTCTGCCGGGGCGTTGCTGTCCAAAATCGACATGTGGCCGGACGATCGGCCGGATGCCAGCGTTGTGGACTATGAGTTGATGGACGACGATCATCTGGCCTTCGGGCTGCTGGGGCAAAAGGACGGTGTTGGAGGGGCGTATCTCGTGAAGGTGGACCTTGCGGCGCTTTCTGTAGAGAGTGAGTTTTACATGGGACCTTACGATCTACATGCTCTCGTTGTGATGGAACACGGCGACGGTAAGGTGTGTGCTTACATGCATGAGCCGAATGCCTGGTGCGGGCAGGTAAGATATTATGACACAAATCTGGGAGTAGGCAGTGTTGGTATAGATCTCTGTGATGTCGGAAGTGGTGAAAATTTTGATGCAGTCAGCATTCCTGATCTAAAGTTGTTCATGCTGAATGACTGGAATCCTTCCGATGACAGTGGAAAGCATAACTACATCTTTTCATATCCTGATTTCACGTTGGTAGAAACCCCTATGCATAAATCATACAGTGGAATAAAGTATGCCAGCAATGTTAAATTGGCTGCCATGTTGAATATTGCTACTGACCATATTGGAATCTTTGATCCTTTCAAGCCGGGTCTCCTTGATGACTTCAAGTTTTGTACAAGCGTATATGATTCCAGCTTTATTATCGATCCCAGCGGTCGTTGGGCCGCGGTAGTATGCCAGGGCGAGCGTCACGACAGCAGCGATCCGGATGCGGACCTTGTTCCACCAAGCGGCGCCGGGGTGGCGGTGGTGGATCTCGGACGGTACAGGAGCGCTTCTTTCGACGGCGGGGTTACGTGCAAGAAAGACGGCGATTGCCCGCTTGATAAGGTGTGCGGCGAAGGAGTGTGCAAGAAGAAAGAATGCTTGCCCGCCAGCTGCCAGGCCGAGGGTGCGCAGTGCGGCTACATCATGGACGGCTGCGGAAATTTTCTCGACTGCGGGCCCTGCCCCGACGGGATTTGCATCGACGGAGCCTGCGCGGAGAACGCCTGGGTGCAGATACCCGGCGGGAGCTTCATGATGGGTTCCGAGACGGGTGAGAATGACGAGAAGCCGATGCATCAGGTGACGGTTCCTCCGTTCGAGATCATGAGAACGGAAGTTACAAACTGGCTCTATTGCCGGTGCGTCAACGATGGTTACTGCAACGTACCGCAATCCGGCTTGGGTTGCGACTTGCAAATTGGCGACAGCGGAAGCCGACCGGTTAACTACCTGGAATGGCCTCAGGCATCGATGTTTTGCCGCTGGGCAGGGGGCCGGTTACCCACCGAGGCTGAATGGGAATATGCCGCCCGGAGCGCGGGGCAGGACATCACCTATCCCTGGGGCGACGAGACCGCCACCTGCCAATACGCGGTGATGAATGATGGCGGTCCAGGATGTGGGCAGAACTGGGCCCAGCCGGTGTGCAGCAAACCTGCGGGCAACACCGCCCAGGGTCTGTGTGACATGGCGGGCAATGTGGCCGAGTGGATGAAGGACTGCCATCATGGAGATTACACTGGCGCGCCTGACGACGGAAGCGAATGGAATGATGACTCTTGTAGTGCATACAGAGTGATGCGCGGCGGTTCTTACATCGATGGCTCGGGCTTGCTTCGAGCCACGGATCGTTCCCCACGGGCTGTACAAGATATCGGATACAACTTTCAGGGAGTCCGCTGTGCTCGTTGAATTAAGGTTCTCCACGGTTTCAATGGAAGTCGCACGTTTCAAACGATTGCTCTCTTTGCATGCCTGGCCTGACGCGTAGATAATTGATTTGCCACCCGATCGGAGATCCACTATCATCCGTTGCAACGGTTTTTTAATCGATTCAAGCATTCACCCGCGGAAGGAGGGTCCCGTGAGACGCAGGCGACTGGCAGCCCTGGCACTTTTCCTTGGCATGCTCCTGCCGCTCGAGGCGGGGGCGGATAGCCTGTGGAAGAAGTACACCGACTACTGGGACAAGCTGTTGGAAAAGGTCATTGACCTCGACCTTTACGGCAACACCGCCCAGTTGCCCCAGGGCGTGTTCAGCATGAAGTACGAGTGGAACATGCGCAACGCCACGGGTCGTTACGACGCCGCCCGCCACCGGACGGCCATGGCTCCGCCGATTTCGTTCGGAGAGGAGGGTAACGAGTTGCTGATGCTCGACCTGGGCGCCTCGGGCGGCGGCGGTGGAATCACCATGCAATTTTCCTACGGCGTTACCGACAACCTGGATTTCTATTTCGAGCTTCCGTTCATCTACCTCGACGTCCAGGTGCGCCCCAAGATACGCAAGCTCGACCCGCTGGCCACCATGACGATCAACGGCTTCTTGCCGGCGGACTACCCGCACATCGATCCCAACTGGTTCGACGCCCAGGGCCATACCAAGGACGAGTTCCTCAACCAGGCCTCGGCCTGGTTCCTGAACTACTTGCCGCGCCTGGGACGGCCGACCATCGGCGATCCCAATAACTATCCCGAAGATCTGGGGCCCGGCGCGGCCTATCACTCAAACGGCTGGGTGCTGAACGACATCAACCTGGGCTTCTCGTGGAACTTCTTCCGCAACCACCGCTGGAGCGGATCCTTCACCGGGCGGGTGTCGCTGCCCACCGGCAACATCGCCGATCCCAACAACTCGCTGACCATGGGCACCGGGCCCAAGGTCGACTTCGGAACAGGCTCTTTCGGCGTGGGCTTTACCCAGGACTACGACCTGCGCATCTTCCAGTACGAGCACTGGATCGACATCCTGGTCACGGCCGAGTTCACCGGCTCCTATTATTTCAAGAGTCACCGGCGCTATCCCAACTTTCCCAAGCCCACCGATGACGGCAACCGCTTGCTCGATATGCTCGATCGCGATCGCAACTATTTTCCCGATCTCTCCGACCTGACCGGCAAGAGCTACGGCTACACGCCCGGACTGGGTTGCGACGCCATGTTGCAGCTGGGGATCTCGTCTCTGATCTTCGACGTCGGCATCGGAATCGGCTACTCCTACGCCCAGGAGCCCGAGTTGGACGCCGACTGGCGCTTTATCAAGATGGTCCAGGGGCTCGAGCTGCAGCTGGCGGGCCACTACGAGATCTTGCGCGTCGCGGCCGGGGTGAACCTGATTCCCTTCTACATCCCGTTGCAGATCCACTACCAGTACGAAAAAAACATCGGCGGGCGCAACACTTTAATCTTCAGCGACAACCACTGGATAACGGTCCAGGGTTACCTTCCGACCATGTTCTAGCCGGGCGGGCATAAGGAGAACGTCATGAAGAAAATACTTCTTTCCGTTGTCCTCACGCTTGCGGCCGGCGCCGGGGCGGCCCGGGCGCAGCCGGCGGCCGGTGATCAGCAGCCGGCCCCGCTGGTGATGGCCGAGGGCGGCGAGATCCACTATCTCAACTTCCAGATAGGCGCGGATGCCTTCGGCGGTCCCAGCCAGGGCGGGGTGAATTTCATCGCCGGGGTCAACGCCACCTTGCTGTATCGTATCTGCGATCTCTTGTGGGTGGGCATTCGCCCGGCGCTGCACTACGGCTACCGCGAAGGCACGCCTTACGAGGCTACCTGGCTGCATGCCGATGCGGCCTTTCATCTGAACTTCCTTCAGGAGCCCGTGCGGCTGTATGTCGTCGGGGCGGGCGGCTACACGGCCGCGCTGGACGGCGATCTGTACCGCGGCCTGGCCCACGGCTGGAGCGTATTCGGCGGGCTGGGAACGGCCTGGCGTTTCGACGGTCCGCTGGGGCTGTTTATCGAGCTGGGTTTCCGCGGCGCCGGGGCCAAGCGCGACGAGACCGTGCTGGATCTCGGTCTGAACGGCGAACCCCAATGCACCAGCAGGCTGACCTGCCTGGACTACAAGACCAAGATAGTCACCCGCGACCTGGGACTGACCGTGTTCACCATCAATATCGGGTTGGTCTTTCAGCAATAGTCATCATTCCACTGTGACGCTCTTGGCAAGATTGCGGGGCTGGTCGACGTCGGTGCCGTTGAAGTCGGCCACGTGGTAGGCCAGCAACTGAAGCGGCAGCACGCTGATGATCGGTTCGATCGTCCCCAGACAGCGCGGAATCGGAATCAGGTGCTTGCTGTAGCCGCCGATGCGCTTGTCGCGCTCCGAGCAGACGGCGATTATCTTTCCCTGGCGGGCGCGCACCTCGGCCAGGTTGGTTAGGATCTTCTCGTAACTCGAGTTGCGCGGGGCCACCGCGACAACCGGAACGTGCTCGTCGATCAGAGCGATCGGACCGTGCTTCATCTCGCCGGCCGGGTAGCCCTCGGCATGGATGTAGGAGATCTCCTTGAGCTTCAAGGCTCCCTCGAGAGCAATCGGGTAGTTGATGCCGCGGGCGATATAGAGAAAGTCGCGTGCCCGCGCAAAGGCCCGGGCGATTTCCTTGATTTGTTCCTCGCGTCTAAGGATGCGCTCGAGCAGCGCCGGGGCAGACGACAGCGCACTTAGCTCACGGCGCGCCGCGGCAGCGCTGAGTGTGCCCAGGGCGCGTCCCAGGCGGACAGCCAGCAGCGTCAAGGCCGCTATCTGGGTGGTGAAGGCCTTGGTCGAAGCCACCCCGATCTCGGGACCCGCGTGGGTATAGAGTACCCGGTCTGCGGCCCGTGGAATACTCGAGTCGAGCACGTTGCATATAGCCAGCACCCGCGCCTTGTTGCGCCGCGCCTCGCCCACGGCCGCCAGGGTGTCGGCCGTCTCTCCGGACTGCGAGATGGCCACAACCAGCTCACGGCCCGAAAGAATCGGACTGCGATAGCGGAACTCCGAGGCCAGATCGACCTCGGTCGGGATACGGGCCAGCTTCTCGATCAAGAACTTGCCCACCAGCCCGGCATGGTAGCTGGTGCCGCAGGCGATGATGATCACCCGCTGCAGGCGCTTGAGCTCGCTGGACGACAAGCTGACCGAGTCGAGGCGCGCATCCCCATCGCGGGCCAAGATGCGTCCCGCCAAAGTGTCGGCCAGCGCTCGCGGCTGCTCGTGAATCTCCTTGTGCATGAAATGTTTGTGCCCGCCCTTTTCGGCCATCAACGGAGTCCAGTCGACCCGGCGCGGGTTGCGCCTGACCTGCTTGCCGGCCAGCGTGCGGATTACGACCTTGTCGGCCGTAACCAGGGCCAGCTCGGAGTCATCCAGGAAAACGAACTCGCGGGTATGATCGAGCAAGGCCGGGATGTCCGAGGCCACCAGGTTCTCGCCCCGACCCAGGCCGACCACCAGCGGCGAGGCGTTACGAGCCGCGACAATACGATCGGGTTGCGACGTGCAAAGGACAACCAGCGCATATGTTCCACGCGCCCGGCTGAGCGCACGGCGCACGGCTTCATCTATCGGGCGCGAGCCCAGCTCCTCGTCGATCAGGTGGGCGAAGACCTCGCTGTCGGTCTGCGAGCTGAAGCGGCGTCCCTTTTTATCGAGCCGCATCCGAAGTTCGCGATGATTCTCTAAAATACCGTTGTGCACCACGATCACGCGTCCGGCCTTGTGCGGGTGGGCGTTTTTCTCGGACGGCGGGCCGTGGGTGGCCCAGCGGGTGTGGCCGATGCCGACTTGGCCGGCAAGCGGCTTGTCGGCCAGCAGTTTTCTGAGATTGCAGAGCTTGCCCGGGGCGCGCAGGATTCGCACACGCGCGCCGTCGATGACGGCCAGCCCGGCCGAGTCGTAACCGCGGTACTCGAGGCGCGCAAGCCCCTCCATCAAGATGGGCGCAGCCTGGCTTTTACCGACATAGCCTACGATGCCGCACATTAATCACCCTCCAACGGGACACCGGATGCATCATTTGGCACGAACTTCACGCTTGAGTCAAGGCCGCCGCTTGAAGTGGCTCGGCCAAATGTCAGATTGAATATCCGGCCGAGTTATGGTATTAATGGAAAACGTACAGGTATTATGGGTTAAACCAATCCAGAGTCGGCGATATTGGCCCGGCAGGAGAAAGGACGGCGCACAATGGTGATCCGATCTGTGAAATCGATTCTGGCCGCGAGCGGCTTGGTCTTTTTGCTTACCGGTTGCCAACTCGGCCCTGATCAGTGCACGGGTGGATCTTGCCTGACCTCCCAGGATGAAAACCTGCAGATCAACCCGGCCGCGGTAATGGCCGAGCAAGATCCCAACTTCTCCTCGGTGCAGGTCTTCGACGACCGGCTGGTTTTCACCGGCAAGGGCCCGGCTTCCGAGTTCGGCTACCAGGTGGACGATATTCTGGTCTCTTCCAACGCAGTGCCCGGCTTCATCCGTTATGTCACCTCACTGGAAGAGCGAGGAGGCAAGCTTGTGGTGTACACCGTCGACGCCGCGCCGACCGAGCTCTTTCGCGGCCGCCTGCAACGTCACATCGACCTGTCGCAGGGTCTGGACCGGCCAATCATTCGTGATGGCAAGGGCAACATCCTGCTCAAGCCCTACGAAAAGTATCCCCATCAGCGCCTGCCAATACGCTTCAACGTGTCGGCGGCCGGGGTGGATATCGAAGGCGACATAAGCTTCGACACCGCTTCCAAGAGCCTGGTATTCAATGGTGTCAAGGTCAGCAAGACCATCAGCGGCAGCCTCTCCCAGCTCGAGGGTGGCAGCTGCAACGACAGCAGTCAGTGTCTGAGTGGGTTCAGCTGCCAGGGTGACGCCAACCAGGCCGACGGGAAGATCGAGGGTGAATGCACGGCTCCCTTCAACGCCGGGGTTAAGAACACCATCGCTCTGTCGCTTGACGGACAGGTCAAGCCGATAGTCGACGCCGACCTCGATCTCGACGTGGGCTGGAGTTGGCTCATGCCAACCGTCGACCGCTTCCTGATATCCTTCACCGGAGGCATGGACATCAACTTCTCCAAGGTGGGCCTGTCGTCAACCACCAAGGCGACTCTGGACAAGGAAATCGAGATAGGCAGCGTGCGTATAAACACTCCCATTCCCATCGGACCGATCGTCATACCGGCAGCGCTCAAGTTCTCATTTTTCATGGGTACCGAAAACGAGTTCTTACTGGTCGGAGAGAGCTGGACCAACCTGGCACTGAATTCCTCCTTTACCCTGGGGGCGGAGTACCTGAACGAAGGCGGCTGGCATGGCATCAAAACCGGCAACTTCGACGCCAGCAGTGGCAAGCTGGAAGGCCGCTTGAACGGCCACGTCAAGCTCAGCGTTTATGTAAAACCAGAAATCTTGTTCGAGTTCGTGCGCAATACCGATGTGGGGCCGGCCGTCTATCTCAAGCCGGCGCTGAACCTCTTATGGCAGTTCTTGCCGGAGCGTTGCCTGGAAATATTCTTCAATCTGACCGCCGGCTTCGAACTCAAGGCCGATTCGCTGTCCAAGCTATGCGATGCGGAAGGATCCAGCTGGCTGGTGAAGCGTCTCTGCAAAGCCATGAGCTCCGTGCTGGAGGCTTTCTCCGTGGACTGGGAACTCTACAAGAAGATACTCTATACCTCCTGCAAGCAGAAGGTGTGCAAGAAGGACAAGGTCGGCGGAGACAGCAGCGAGGATCTGTACTGGTGGGACAAGGAGAAGAATCAGCTGGTGCCGGATGATGAGTTTGGTCTATTTTCCCACTGCGACAAGGAAGATCCGGTTGCCGTGTGTTGCGGAGGCGAGTGCGTCGAGTTGTGCGGAAAGGGTAACCTGGAAGGGCTGGTGGTCGACAAGGCCGACGAAACCAAAAAGATCCAGGGAGCCCACGTGGTGCTTAAAGACTCGGACGGAAACGTGAAGTACGACGGTGTCACCGGGGCCGACGGCGTCTACCGGGTGAACGATCTGGATGCCGGTTATTACACCCTGGAAATAACCGCCAACGGCTACTATCCATACAGCGCCGATATTCAGATCCGATCCAACGAGACCAAGTACGTGGCCAAGCTTGAGGCCATTCCGTCCACCTGCGACATGGACGGCACCATCTCGGGGACCGTGACCGACGCCACCACCAATAATCCAATTGACGGGGCCGAGCTCCAGTTCAGGAAGATGTCGGACGACAGCCTGGTAGATACCGCCAAGACCGATCAGAACGGCAACTATAAGAGCAAGCCCCTGCCGATCGACTACTACAAGATCGTCGTAACGGCCGCGGGTTATGGACAGACGGAGGTCGAAAACGTTTCGGTCTGTGGCTACGATGACAACAACCCTGACAACGACGACACCGTCCAGAATATCACCATTGCGCCGGCCGAGGGCTTCTACCACGTGGTATTGATGTGGGGCAGCAGCCCGAAGGATCTCGACCTGCACGTCAAGCTGCCTAGCGGAGACCAACTCTTCTACCGCAGCGGTTGCCGGGGAGACCGGGATAATCCGCCCTACACCGAACTTGACGTTGATGTGCGCGGCGGTTACGGACCGGAGACGGTCACAATCACCCAGCCTCAGCAAGGCAGCTACCAGTTCTTCGTCCACAACTACGGAGACCAGAACGATCCGGACGATTCCGGCTCGCTTAAGTCCTCGAGCGCCCGGTTGGTGGTCAGCGATCCGGCCGGCAACACGCTCCGCACCTTCGACGTGCCGGCCAGTTGCGGCTCGTATTTCTGGAATGCCTTCAACCTCAAATTCGACGCCAATGGCAAGGCGACCGTCGAGGCGACCAATACCTGCGGTGGCGGTTCCAACCCGGCCGACTACGAAGACCCTCCCATCTGCAATCTGCCCTAGTCGTGCGGGCAGAAGTGGCAGGTGAGACGATCCGGAGAACGACTCCGGCCCCTTGTTTCTAGCGGACCGGGAGTGTCAAGACAAGGGAGAGACGATGACGATGAAAATCTTGCTGGCCACGTTAATCGGTTTATTGCTGATGGCTGCAGGGGGATGTTCTTCGAGCGAGACAACGCCAGAATGCAAGACGGACAAGGACTGCCCTTGGCCCCAGGCCTGTATCAACGGGGCTTGTATAGGCGGTGACAAAGACGGCGGCCTCGATGGTGACAGTGATGGTGGCGACGGCGGCGGAGGCGACGAGATCAACATCGATTGTACTTTGCAGTGCCCGGTCGGCACCGGATGCATCTTCGATTCACAACATCTTGAGATGTACTGCCAGGACGCAGCCGGCAACAAGAGCGGGCCGGCCCGCACCTTCGATGCGGATGGCAACCTGCTTTCCGAATACACCTACGACCAGGATGGCCAGGTGGATGGTGATGTCACCCAGTACTTCGAGGATGGCAGCGTGGCTGCGACCGGACACTACGATCATGGGGTGGAAAACGGTGTTTTCACCTCCTACTACCCCAACGGCAACAAGGAGTCCGAGGTTACTTACGTCAACGGCGTACTTGAGGGACCAACCCAGACCTGGTACGAGAACGGCATAACCCACACCCAGGGGCAGTATGCCGGGGGCCTGCCTGATGGCCACTGGATCTACTACTACGAGAGCGGCAACAAGGAAAATGAAGGCGACTACAGCGCCGGTTTTGAATGCGGTTCCTGGACCTTCTACTACGACAGTCAGAACGCCTGCCCCGGCCAGGCCTGCCAGGTGAAGAGGCAGGGCTCGTTGGACGGCGGCTACGAATGCGGGCCCTGGCAGTACTTCTGGGAGAATGGAAACACCCAGGCCGAAGGCAGCTACTTCGGCGTATCGTCAGACGGCAACGCCCAGCGCTGCGGCCAGTGGACCGAGTATGACCAGGGCGGCCAGGTGTCCGGTTCACCTTCTTACGATTCGTGCCCTTCCGGCGTACCCATGTGTGGAAGCTGCTGAGGAGAATCGTCAATGAACAAGATTATCGGCCGCCTGTTGTGTTCATTAGTTGCGCTCTGGCTGGTGGGTTGCGGTTCGAGCAGCGACGAGGTCGACTGTGGAAGTGACCAGGTTTGCCTCGACTGCCTGACCGACCCGCGCCCGCCCTGGTGCTACGCCGATCAGGCCAAGACGCTTTCCGACCCGGACATGTGCGCCAAGATCAAGATCTATTGGGGCGAGGCTGCGGCCACGGTCGGTGACTACTGTGTCTACGACATCGCCAAGGCCACCCACGACTGCACGCTCTGCGATCGCATTGAAGACTCATCCGTCAACTCCATGTGCCAGGACGACTGCGGTTGATTGACGCGGTCTTCTCGACGGCCAGGCCAGCAAATGACCTACGGATTTGCCAGATTTGCATTGCTGGCAGTTGGGCTGTCATGGTTGTTCGCCTGTTCAGGCCCCGCTGCCGCTGCTGACGCAGATGGGGACGGCGTGCCGGATGCCAGCGACAACTGTCCTTTCACGGCCAACCCCGATCAACTCGACTCAGACGGCGACGGAGTCGGCGATGTCTGTCAGGAAGACAATGATGACGACCATGATGGTGTGGAGAACGACCTGGACAACTGCCCCCTGGCCTCCAACCCGGGTCAGCGGGACTTTGACAAGGACGGCATCGGCGATGCCTGTGACCTGTGCCTGAATACTCCCAATCCCGACCAACTCGACTCCGACGCGGACGGCCTTGGCGACGCCTGCGACAACTGTCCACTCGTGCCCAACCCGGTCCCTTTCGATTCCGACGGCGACGGGCGCGGCGACGCCTGTGATTTGTGTCCACTTACGGTGGATCAAGACAACGCCGATGCTGACGAAGATCAAAGAGGCGACGCCTGCGACAACTGCCCCGTTGTCGCCAATCCGGATCAGGCCGATGCCGACCACGATCTTGTAGGCGATGCCTGTGACAACTGTCCACTGATACACAACCCCGGACAACAGCCGACAGCCTGCCTGGCAGGCGCCGATTTCGACGCTGACGGCCTGCCGAACGAATCGGACAACTGCCCCTGGATTGCAAATCCGGCCCAGGCCGACCGCGACGGGGGCGCGGGCGACGCCTGCGATTTGATCGATCTAGAACGGGTCAAGACATTGCCGATCGGTGTGAGGGTCTATATCAATGCCGGTGTCGCCAGCTACCAGGCGCAGCTGCCGCGGAGCGGATCGACGGAGTACATTTTCTGGCTGTTCGATCTCGACGATGCCGCCCGCCAGGGTTTGCCGGTCGTGTACGCCGGAGGAGACGAACTGGTTCTGCCCGGCATGCGGCTGCTGGTCAGCGGGCTTATGGACCGCGACTCGGAGGGAAACCCGCAGCTTGTGGCCGAGTGGTTGTGGCCCTATCGCCATGGCTTGCCTTTCGAACCGCAACCCATACCAACGACAATCGGACAACTGAACGACGACGGGCAGCACGAGCTGCTTGGCGCCCTGGTGACAATGGAACAGCTGCAAGCTTCCGCCGCGCCCTCCAACAGGGATACCTTCATGGTCGGCGACGGGCAGGCAGAGATCCGGGTCGGCAGCCTGTTCGGGGACATGTTCGACTATCCCGGAGAGAATCGCTTTGCCGCGCTGACCGGCGTGTTGCAGCTTTCGGCCGGGCGCTACGTGCTGAATCCGCGCTGGTGCGATGATATCATCGTCGACTACACAAACGGCGGCGACTGGCCGGCCTGCGAGTGCCCGGGCGGAATGTCGAGCCTGAGCGCCATCCAAGATCGATCCAGCCAGGCGAGGTACTACCAGGGTTGCGGCGTCGATTTCAACGGGCTGGCCGTGACCGGCGCGGGCGACGGCTTCTTCTACTTCCAGGACGAGAAGCTGTCGTCCTTCGGCGGCATCCTGGTGGATGCCAGCGGCGCTCAGATCAGCGACCCCCCTCCCGTAGTCGGAGATCGGGCCGGGTTTCGCGGAATCTATGTAGAGTCATGGGGGCGCAGTCAGGTGGTTGCCGACCTGGTGGCCGGGCTGGGACCGGCGACGACGCTTGCGCCGCAAGAGGTGTCGCCGGAACAGATCGCCGACGGCGGCGAGCTGGCCGAAACTCTCGAGGGCATGCTGGTGCGGGTGGCGAACGTCGAGATCGTCTCCGAACGGGTGTCCACAGATGCCGTCGACCGCGGCGCCTTCGGTGTTCGTTCCACCTCAGGGCAGGGGCCCGAACTAGTGGTGGGCTGGCAGTTTCGTCATCTGTTCTGCTGCCCGTCTGAATTGGCCGAGTCAACCGGTTGCCTTCCTGCCAACGACCGCAGACAGGCCGGTTTTGTCTTCGCGTCGATTACCGGCCTGCTCGACTTCAGCTCGGGCCGTTTCCGTCTCCAGCCGCGCGACTGCGACGACCTGCGGGATCGGGACGATCTTCCGGCCTGCCCTTGATCAAGGGCGGCTTGAGATTGATACCTTTCGTTGAATGGATTCCAAGCTTTACCTCGGCAAACAGGGCCGGCATCCCACAGATCGAGCCGCCAAAGAAAAGGGTTATCGAGAAGTCGCTTTATCACGTTGTCAAACGGAGCGTTTTCCGGGTACTATCGTCTCATGCGAATTTGGACGGGATTCTGGCTGCTTGTTCTGGCTTGCGCCGGACTCGACTGCTCGGTCGATGGAAACTACAAGCTACGACTAGTTTTTCCAACCGACGAGGCGCGCCAGGCGACCGACCGGGTGGAGATCTGGGCCCTCGACCCTGGTGGCGGAAACTGTCAGGAACTCGTCGACGGCAGTATTTCGCCCTCGGAAATGAGCGCCTACGCCAACCTGGTGATCCGCATGTCCTTAGTCGAGCAAGCAGGGGAGCTGCGAGGAGTTCCCGAGGGAACCGTCCTGTTTTTCGCCGAGGGACGCACGGCAGACGATACCGTCATCCTGCGCGGTTGCGAGCGGAAGAAGGTCGGCGGATCTGAAAACTTCCTGGTCACCATCGCTCTCGAAATAGTCTGCTGGCCCGATCCGGCCGGAGAACTGCCCGGTAACGGAGTCGACGACGACTGCGACGGCGCCACCGACGAGCAGGATTGCGTAGAGAACGCCGACTGCGACGACGGCAACGTATGCACGGCGAACTTTTGCATCGCCGACTTGTGCCAGCGCACCAATATGGACGGTATCAACTGCAACGACAACAATCCTTGCACCACCGTCGATACCTGCGCCAGCGGGACGTGTCGGGGTACCGACAGAGACTGCAGCGATTTCGACAGCCAGTGCCTGGTAGGGGCCTGCAATCCAACAACGGTCGAGTGCGAACCGGTTCCCAGGCCGGATGGAACTTCGTGCGAAGACGGGCTGAGCTGCACGGTGGACGACGCCTGTCAAGACGGATCGTGTTCGGGTAAACTGATGTATTGCGACGACAGCGACCCATGTACCCGCGACAGTTGCGACGAGGCCAGCGGCGACTGCCAACACACGCTCGAGCCAAAGCCGGGCGCCGAAGGGCCCCTGGGCGATCCCACCTGTAGCGACTCGCTGGACAACGACTGCGACGGATTGACAGACGATCCGGACCCCAACTGCCAGGTTTGCACGAGCTCGGCAGATTGCGAAGACGACAACCCGTGCACCTCGGACGAATGCCTGGCCGGCGCGTGCTCCAATACGCAACTGGAGGACGGGACCGACTGCAATGACGGCAACTTCTGCAGCGTGGAGGATCATTGCCAGGACGGCAAGTGTATCTCGACCTCGCGGGATTGCTCGGCGTTTGCGGACTCCTGTCACCAGGGAATCTGCGTCGAGGCGGAGGATCGTTGCACGGCCGTTCCCTTTGCGGACGACACGCCCTGCGACGACGGTCTCTACTGCACGGTGGGAGACCGCTGCCTGTCCGAGCAGTGCACTCCCCTGGGCTCCAGGGCATGCGACGACAGCGACTTCTGTACGGTGGACAGTTGCAACGAGAACCTCGATCGCTGCGAGTTCGTTCTCGATCCGCGACCCGGCGAGGAGGGGCCCCCGGGAGACAACAGCTGCGTAAACGGCCAGGACGATGATTGCGACGGGCAGACCGACCTCGAGGACGGCAACTGTTACGAATGCCTGATCGATGCGGATTGCGCCGACAACAACGACTGCACCGTGGATAGCTGCGTAAACGACTTGTGCGTGAACCAGGCCGCGCAGGCGGGCAGCCCCTGCGACGACGGGAATGCCTGCACCATGAACGACGGTTGCCAGGGCGACTACTGCAGCGGCGTTGCTCTCGACGGCGACGCGGACGGCTACGTGTCCGCGGCCTGCGGCGGGAACGACTGCGACGACGGCAGTTCGAGCGCCCATCCCGGATTGTTCGAGGGGCCGGACGGCGACGCCAGTTGTTCGGACTCGCTGGACAACGACTGCGACGGCAAGAGCGACGCGGCCGACACCTACTGCTGGCAGCGGGTCTGCAACCAAAGCGGTTGGTGCTGGGAGAATCCCCTGCCACAGGGCAACGGCCTGATGGGCATCTGGGGCTTCTCTTCCAGCGACGTCTGGATGGTCGGGTGGTACGGCACAATTCTCCACTGGGACGGCCTGGCCTTGACGAAGTTTGACACCGGCACGCCCAAAACGCTTTATGACGTCTGGGGAGCCGCGGCCGACGACGTCTGGGCCGTGGGACAGGAAGGAATAATTTACCACTTCAACGGCGCGAACTGGTCGCCCGGGAATTCCCCGACCAGCTATTGGTTGTACGGCTTGTGGGGCTTCGCCGCAAACGACATCTGGGCCGCGGAAGCCTCGGGCAGGGTTCTCCACTACAACGGGCAGAATTGGTCGGAAAGCGAAACTGGAACCGGCTCGCGCCTGTTGGGCATCTGGGGTCCGGACGCGTCTCATCTCTGGGCGGTCGGCTGGGACGGTGTGGTCCGCCGCCGGAGCGGCGGGAACTGGAGCGGGCAATCGAGCCCGGTTAGCGATTATCTGACCGCCGTCTGGGGCACGGCCCTCGACAATATCTGGGCGGTGGGGAACGGCGGCGAGATCATCGGCTATCAGGGGAGTAGCTGGACGCAGGTCGACGGCGGCGTGAGCACTGCTATTTTCGACGTCTGGGGCACGGCCGCGAACAATGTCTGGGCGGTCGGAGAAGGGGACACAATCCTTCACTTCAACGGCACCAACTGGTCGCAGCCGAGCCCGCCGGCGAGCCGGGGTATTTTCTGGATGTCGGACGGCGACCTGCAAGCTCTGTGGGGCACGGCCGCGAACGACGTCTGGGCGGTCGGCCACGGCGGTACCGTTCTTCGCTATGACGGTTCCGAATGGACCGATCTGACAGTGGGCTACAGGGGCTCGTTGAACGCCGTCTGGGCGGCAAGCGAAAGCCAGGCCTGGGCCGTCGGTGACGGGTGCACGATTCTTCATCGCGATTCTTCCAGGCGCAACTGGTCGCGCGAGGACATCTCCGGCTGCAGCACGAACCTGCAAGATATCTCGGGCAACTCGCAGGACAACATCTGGGTCGTGGGCGAGGACGGGCTGATCTTGAAATGGAACGGGAGCAGCTGGAGCACGGTGGCCAGCAACACGACCAATGTGCTCAACGGCGTCTGGACTTTGTCCGGGCAGGATGCCTGGGCGGTCGGAGATCTGGGTGAAATCGTTCGCTACCAGGCCGGCCAGTGGAGCGGCGTGTCGAGCACGGTTGCCAGCGATCTGAACGCGGTATGGGCGTATTCCTCGAACATGGCCGTGGCCGTGGGCGACGGCGGCGTTATTTTGCACTGGAACGGCAGCGATTGGACAAGCAAAACGAGCGGCACCACCGAAAACCTGTATTCGGTCTGGGGCTTCGCCGCCGACGATGTCTGGGCGGCGGGCCGGGCGGCTTCCGACCAGAACAACATGCTGCTGCATTGGAACGGCAGCTCCTGGACCACCCGGGACTCCGGCGTCATGGGATCGCTTGTTGGCTTATGGGGCGGCTCGGCCAACGATGTCTGGGCGGTCGGGTACGGCACTTTGATCCACAACAACGGCGGCGGCTGGTCGGCGGTTGAACTCGGAAGCGGCTCGCGGATGGCGGATATTTTTGGAAGCGCGGATGGAAACATATGGATAGTAGGGGGTTCCGGCAACATACTCCGGCACCAACCGTAAGGGCCGTAGAAGTTTCCGAAGAAAACATTCAAGATCCAATTAATTGCGGTTATGATGTCTCCCATGCCCGTCGAGACCAGCTGGATCTCCATCTTGCCGCCGCTTGTGGCCATCGGTCTGGCGATCGCTTTTCGCCAGGTGATAGTGGCGCTGCTGGCCGGGGTGTTTCTGGGCGCGTTTTTTATGTCCGGCTACAACCCCATCTCGGCGATTGCCCGCTCGGTCGACAGCTATGCGCTTTCGGCTTTGGCTGACAGTGATCATGCAAGCGTCGTGCTGTTCACGCTGATGCTGGGCGGAATGGTCGGAGTGATATCGCGTTCGGGAGGCTCGTACGGCCTGGCCGGCGTGGTGACCCGTTTCGCCACCAGCAGCCGGCGTGGGCAACTGGCCTCGTGGCTGATGGGCATACTGATCTTCTTCGACGACTACGCCAACACCTTGCTGGTGGGCTCGACCATGCGGCCGATCACCGATCGCCTGCGTGTAAGCCGCGAGAAGCTGAGTTTCATCGTCGACGCCACCGCGGCCCCGGTGGCCTCGCTGGCGATCATCTCCTCGTGGATCGGCGTCGAGATCGGCTACATCGCCGATCAGTACCAGGCTCTCGGCATTCACCAGGACGCCTACCTGGTTTTCATCCAGACCATCCCATACCGCTTCTACCCGTTGCTGATGCTCTATTTCGGGCTGCTGGTGGCCGGATCCCGGCGCGACTACGGGCCGATGCTCAAGGCCGAGCGCCGGGCGCTGATCGAGGGCAAGCTGCTGGCCGATGGCGCCCGCCCGGCGGCCAGCCTGGACGACGCGGCCATCGCCCCCAAGAAGGGCAAGCCGGCGCGCTGGGTCAACGCCCTGGTGCCGATCGTCACCGTGGTGGTCGCGATCGCCGTCGGCATGTACCTAGACGGCCGCTCCAAGGCTATCGCCAGCGGCTCGAGCCTGGATTTCAGAAGCATAATCGCTAAGGCCAGCTCTTATAGGGCACTGCTTTGGGCCTCGCTGCTGGGCTCGCTGGTGGCCATCGGCCTGGCTTTAGGGCAGCGCATACTCTCGCTGGTCGAGGCCATGGAGGCCTGGCTGGCCGGGGTCAAGTCGATGGTGCTGGCCATGGTGATCCTGGTGCTGGCCTGGTCGCTGGGAGCTGTCTGCAAGGATCTGCACACGGCCAACTTCATCATCGAGGCCATCGGCGACAAGCTGAACCCGGGCCTGCTGCCGGCTTTAGTGTTTCTGGTATCGGCCGGAGTCTCCTTCGCCACCGGAACGTCGTGGGGCACCATGGGCATCTTGTTTCCGCTGGTGGTCCCGCTGGCCCACGGGCTGGCGCCGGGCGATCAGAACATAATGCTGGGAACCATCTCGTCGATCCTGGCCGGCTCGGTCTTCGGCGATCACTGCTCGCCGATCTCAGACACGACCATCATGAGTTCGATGGCCTCGTCCTGCGATCACATAGACCATGTCCGCACCCAGTTGCCTTACGCGCTGACGGTCGGGCTGGTAGGCCTGCTGGCCGGGGACCTGGCCTGCGGGCTGGAACTGTACAACGAGTGGGTCGGGCTGTTGATCAGCGCGGGCTTGCTGGCGGCGATTGTGTTCTTCATGGGCAAGCGGGTCGGGCAGGCGCAGCCTCCGGGCGAGTCTTGACTCTGTTAAAACACGCGCGCAATAGATCAATAGACTTATAAGAATCTCCCTAGTCATGGGTCAGGACAACATCCACCACGGCAGCGCCACGATCTTTTCATCCATTCTCGCTATAGCCTTGCCCGCGTGAACCAGCACTCCGGCCCGGCACTCCGGGTACTCAGCCAGGAAAGTGCGCAGTCCCGTCAAGTGTGACTGGCGCGGCTTATATTTCCATTCACGCCTTGAATGAGTTTCCGCTTTGTCGATCCTGTCAAGTCCTGCGTGCTTGTCGCCGCTCGTGCTCTTGACCCTGACTGCGCATTGACATGAACCTTGCTTGTGTGGAGTATGCTGATCTTCGTGAAGGATAGACGTATTCGGGCCACGGGCAGTGCCGCGTTCATGAAGGCAACGCCACCTGGCCCATGGAAAGAACGAGATGGAATCGAGAGAAATCATTGTCGGCCGACTTGTACACTTCTGTCCGGTTGGGAGGGTATTTTCATGAAATGGCTTGCTAAGTACGCGGACTACGCCTACGCCTTGATGCGCATCGTAGCGGGATTGATGTTCTCTTTTCACGGCGCTCAGAAGATCCTCGGGATACTTTCCGAGTTCCGGCCGGCGGCGGGAACCGAGGCCTGGTTCGGCGGGATCATCGAACTGGTGGGCGGGGTGTTCATCGCGCTGGGGCTGCAGACCCGCGCGGCCGCTTTCCTGTGCAGCGGCATGATGGCCGTCGCCTATTTCCAGTTTCACTGGAAGTTCCAGATCGGTTCCATGTTCTTCCCGACGATAAACAAGGGCGAGTTGGCCGTCCTGTACTGCTTCGTTTTTCTATTTATCGCCTGTCGTGGCGGAGCAAAGTGGTGCCTGGATAAAAAGGACTAAGGAGCAAAATGTCGGTCGTGGAAATCGGATGCTGCGGGGCATATTGCAAGACTTGCCCCGAGTTCACAAGCGCCAGGTGCCCAGGATGCAAGATCGGCTATGAAAATGGCGCGCGAGACATCACCAAGGCCAGGTGCAAGATGAAAGTCTGCTGCATGCAGAAAGGCCTCGACACGTGCGCGGATTGCGACGTCTATTCGTCATGCGAAACAATTCAGGGATTCTACGGCAAGAAGGGCTACAAATATTCGAAATACAGAGAAGCCACTTTGTTTATAAGGGCTGAGGGCTATGGTGCCTTTCTGAAAATCGCCGATGACTGGAAAAGACAATATGGAAAGTACAGGTAGTGCGCCGTCGGCCACGGCCCTGGCGACCGCGACGATGCGGGCCATGGCTGCCCATGATCCCCGCGAAGGCTTCTCGGGGCCCGACTACTTGGCCGAGCTCTTTCTCACCGAGGAGCGGAGGGCCTTCCTGGGGAATCCCGCCGCCCGGGAATGGGTGATGAAGAACAAAGTGCCTCCCGGGATGTACGAGTTCATGATCGCCCGCACCGCCTTCTTTGATCAGGTGCTCGTCGATGCGCTGGCCGAGAAACTTCCTCAGCTTGTGCTTCTCGGGGCGGGATACGACTCGCGCCCGTACCGCTTGTCGAGCCGGCTCGCCGGCTGCGCGGTCTTCGAGCTGGACGCGCCCGCGACTCAACTGCGCAAGAGGGAGATGCTGGAGCGCGGGGGCGTGCGCGTTCCCGGGAACGTGAAGTTCGTGCCAATCGACTTCGCGGCGGACCGGCTCGAAAAGCGGCTGCTTGAGGCGGGATTTTCGATAGAAAAGAGGGCGCTGTTCGTCTGGGAGGGCGTCACTTATTACCTTCCGGCGGAGGCGGTCGACAGAGTGCTCAAGGCCGTCCGCTCGGTGTCCGTCGAGGGTAGCTCGATCTGCTTCGATTTCGCCTCCCTCTCCAGGGAGGCGCTTGACGATGAGAGCATCAAGAAGTTGAGGGAGCAGATGAAGGCCGCTCTGGCCGCCGAGCCCACCAGGTTCGGGATACCAGCGGGCGAGCTGGAGGGCTTCCTGTCGGACCGGGGCTTCAACATCATGGAGGTTCTGGACTCTTCCGCTCTCGAGGCCAGGTATCTCACGATCGAGGACGGCTCCGTCCCGGGGAAAGTGCCGGCCCTGTTCTCCATCGTCCATGCAGCGATTGCCCGGCGCAGCGCTTGATCCCGACGACCAAACAGAGCAAACTCCCGGACAGGTTGAGCATCGTCTGGAGGCGCAATGAATCGGATCGATCGCAAGGCGCGAATTCGTGAATACAAAGAGACGGCGCGGCCGGCCGGGATCTACCGGGTGCGGAATGCGGCGGCGGGCAAGTCGCTAATCGGCTGGTCGAAGAATCTGCCCGGCATCCTGAACCGCCAGCGGTTCCAGCTCGAGAGCGGCATGCATCCCGACCCCGAGCTTCAGCGGGACTGGAACGAGCAGGCAGCGGACGCTTTCGAGTTCGAGGAGCTGGATCGGCTGGAGCCCAAGGACGAGGCGGACTACGACGCGGCCGAGGACCTCGAGGCTCTGATGGAAATGTGGATCGAGCGGTTGACGGCCTCTGGTGAGAGGCTGTATCCGCGATCCGGGCAAGGCGCTTGACGAGACTGCTTCTTCGCCCCCGAAGTCATTCAAGATGCCGGCAACCAGCGACACTCCGCAGCAACCGCCGAGGCTTACACTCGCTGGAATCCTCGGCTTGCACCTCGTTCCCGGCATCGTCTTTTCGGGCTTGCTCATCTGGTTGTCTCGCGTCTTCATCCAGCATGGACTCACCAGCTACCTCGCCGAGCTGCTACTGATTCCGACCTGCCTGCTGCCAATGCTGGTGGGCATCATGCTTGTCTGGGGGAAACGTTCGGGGGCGGGATTCTCCCTTCGGCGCGTCATCGCCTACCGGGCTCCCGGTACGCTCGGCGATTACATCGTATGGCCTGTCGTCATCTTTGCCTGCTGGGCGCTCGCCTCACTTGCGATCCGCCCCTTGAGCGGCTGTCTCGAAGCCTGGTACCTCACGTGGTTCCCGGCGCAACTCGGCACTCACGCCATTGTCAGTGGAGTCGCTTCCGCTGCTCCTGGTCAAAGGCAGGTGACTTTCGTTCTGGCAATCCTGCTGTCGGGTCTGCTGGCGCCGCTCGTCGAGGAGGCCTACTTTCGGGGTTTCCTCTTGCCTCGTATGAAACACCTGGGTTGGCTGGCTCCGGTTGTGAGCTCGTTCCTCTTTGGCCTCTATCACTTCTTTTCGCCCTGGGGTTTGCCGGTGATCTTCGTGGCCTTTCTTCCGATTGCGTTCGTCGTGCAGGCCAAGGCCAATTTCCGGATCGGCGTGGTAGTTCACGCCATGTTCAATCTCATGGGTGTCTTTACTCTCTTTGATGCTTCTAGTGGGGCGATCTGATGAGCTCCATGCACATGCAGCGAGTCTTTGGCTCAAACGTTCGAATAGTGTACTATCCGGATCTTCGCAGTCCGGGAATACCGGGGAATCCAAGATAGGGAGGATGCAAGATGCAGGCACGCGCTCCGCTGATGATAGAACATCGCCTGATCGAACGGATGCACTCCGGACTTTCGTCGCGTTCTATCCGAAACACTCCAGAAGGAAGACAAGGTGTTCTTCCCGTCAGCCAGAGCCTACTTCACAAACGAAGAGGACCAGGCCCTGCTGGCGGAGTTCTGGGAGTTTGATCGCAAGATGATTCACGAGAAGTACAAATCGGTGGTAGAAGGACTTGGTGCGGTGCAGTGACATCCTTCTGAAATGAAAGAAAGGGAGAGTTCGTGAAGCGCAATACCATGTTGAAGATTCTGAATCCGTTACTCGCAGTCTTGGTGTTGAACCAGGTCACAACGGCCCTCATTCATGACGCCATCCCGCATGAAGTGTTCGGAATCATGCACATGGGAGGCGGCTTCACCCTGGCCGGCCTGGCCACACTGCACCTGATTCTGAACTGGAACTGGGTGAAATCGAGCCTGTTTCGTAGATCGTGACGTCTGTTTCCACTGCGGTGGCATCAATGTTTCTAATACTCAGGATCTCCGAAACAGACTTGCTAATTACAACGCTGAAAAGAATGGTCGCTTGATACTGCATGTCCTTTATGTATTTGGCACTCGTGGTCTTCCTCGGTGAAGGCGTCTTATGGAGCATCGTAATGACTAAGAAAACACGCATATTGCGCGGCGCGGCGCGGCGCAGG
>Ga0315535_1000760_pt1 | contig 22285 bp, 18 predicted proteins | sample SalMarSW160220MG_2_FD_203092 | JGI IMG/M metagenome (GOLD analysis project Ga0315535, IMG submission 203092) | Salt marsh sediment microbial communities from the Plum Island Ecosystem LTER, Massachusetts, United States - Salt Marsh Sediment SW1602-20 ... | reverse complement strand
CAGCGGAATTTCAGGTCTGTTCTGAATGCATCCCTCCTGGGGGTACCCTTGCCGCTTTGCTCCTGCGGCGTATTGCCCACCGGCATTGGATTTTACAAAAACGGGGCTTCACGCGGATCCACCATATCATTCTTAATCTCGACCCCGCAGACGGGTGTGGATTCCATCCTGGCCACCTATTCACTGCTGGGATTGCCGCTGGCCATTATCCGGCCCGTTGTGGCATTGGTTACCGGTGTCATTGGAGGATTGGCAGGCAACCTAGCCGATAAGAACGGTGTGCCGGAAAAGCCACATGCCCTTTCAGAAGTGGAGCAGCCTGAACGTTCTGTGAAGGAACTCTTCAGGTATGGTTTTGTGGAGCTTCTGCAGGATATCTCCAAATGGCTGATCATCGGGATGATGGTGGCCGCCCTTCTTTCGGTACTGATTCCCGGCGACTTTTTTACCAACCGCATTTCCAGCGAATATCTGGCCATGATCCTGATGCTGGCAGCTTCGGTGCCGCTTTATATCTGTGCTACCGGTTCCATCCCCATTGCAGCAGTGCTGCTGATGAAAGGATTGTCACCCGGTGCTGCACTGGTGTTGCTGATGGCCGGTCCGGCCACCAACATTGCCACCATGGCCGTGATCGGAAATGCCATGGGCAAGAAAACTTTATGGATCTATCTCTCCAGCATCATCGGGGGTGCACTTTTTTTCGGGGTGCTGGTCAATGAACTGATCCCCCGGGAATGGATCACCGGATTCATCCCTTCAATCATCCATGAGGGCCATCACGGGCATCCTATGGGATGGCTCCGGTGGACCTCATCGGCACTGCTGGTTTTGCTCATATTCAACGGATACATGTTGAAGATCATTGGAAGGTTCAGGAACAAAAGAAAAAACAGAATAAATAGCGAACAGATGACAAAACAGATACACACCTTCAGGGTGGAAGGAATGACCTGCAATCACTGCAAGGCAACTGTGGAGAACGGATTGCAAAGGATGGAATCCATTTCCAGCGCCCTTGCCGATCCGGGTAAGAACCTCGTCACCGTGGAGGCTGAGAATCTCTCGGAAACGGAAGTAAAAGAGACCATCGAAGGATTGGGTTACACCTTCAAAGGGAAGTTCTGATCAATGACCCTGAACGATTTGCATACGGGTGAAACAGCCACGATCACCAGGATCAGGGGGCGTGGTGCATTCCGGAAAAGAATTTCCGAGATGGGTTTTATCCGCGGCAAACCGGTCACCTTGCTGAAGGCGGCTCCCCTGAAGGATCCGGTGGAATACAGAATCATGGACAGCAATGTTTCCCTTCGGAGAAGCGAGGCTGAACTGATCGAAGTGGTCTCAGGAGTGGAGATGGCCTCCGTAACAGTGGCCCCCCCTTCCTCACGGTTCGCTGATACCATCCAGCGGGGACCGGTGGTCCCGAGGCCGGGGAAGATCATTGACGTGGCGCTGGTGGGTAACCCCAACAGTGGAAAAACAACCCTGTTCAACCGGGTTTCAAGATCCAGGGAGCATGTGGGCAATTATGCCGGAGTGACCGTGGATTCAAAACAGGCGATCTTTCTTCACAGGGGCTACACATTCAGGATCACGGATCTGCCCGGGACCTATTCATTGTCTGATTATTCCAGTGAAGAGCGCTTTGTAAGGGAACATATTTTGCACGAGAAACCCGATGTGGTTGTGAATGTGGTTGATGCCAACAACCTGGAACGGAACCTCTATCTCACCAGTCAGCTGATCGATATGGATGTGACCGTGGTATTGGCCCTGAACATGTATGACGATCTCCAGGCAAGAAAGGATACACTGGATATAGGCCTGCTGAGCCGGTTGCTGGGGATCCGGGTGGTCCCAACCATCAGTCACCGCGGAAAAGGTGTTTACCGCTTACTGAACCATGTGATCAGGGTATTTGAAGGAGAGGACCCCGATATCAGGCATATCCACATCAATTACGGGGAGGAAATCGAAGCGTCGGTTTCCAGGATTCAGCGGCTGATCCGGAAAAATCCATCCATCACCGACCATTTCTCATCCCGTTTCCTCTCTCTCAAATTGCTTGAACGGGATGACAATTGTGCTCATATTCTGGCAGATGTCAGGAACTTTCACGAGATTCGTGAAAAGGCTGAGGCAGAGGGTCGCAGGCTGGAAACCCTTTTCAAAGAGGATACAGAGAGCCTGGTCACCGATGCCCGTTACGGATTTGTGGCCGGTGCCCTGAAGGAGACCATGAAAAAGAGCGGTTCCAATCCGGGATTTTCCTCATCACAACGGATTGACAGAATCCTGACCCACAAATACTTTGGACTACCCATTTTCCTGGGATTCCTCTGGCTTATGTTCCATGCAACCTTTTCCCTTGGAAATTATCCCATGGAATGGATCTCAGCAGGTGTGGAAGTGCTCAGCGGATTTTTAAAGGAGAACATGGCCAACGGCATCCTGAGGGATCTGCTGGTGGATGGAATTATCGGGGGTGTGGGTGGCGTGATTGTCTTCCTTCCCAACATCCTGATCCTCTTCTTTTTCATATCCCTTATGGAAGATACGGGATACATGGCACGGACTGCCTTCATCATGGATAAGGTGATGCACCTTTTCGGACTTCACGGAAAATCATTTATCCCCCTGATCATGGGGTTTGGATGCAATGTACCGGCCATCATGGCTACCCGCACCCTGGAGAACCGGAATGACCGGATTCTGACCATGCTGATCATCCCGTTTATGTCATGCAGTGCCAGGCTTCCGGTGTATGTGCTGATCGCCGGCGCCATTTTTCCTGATAATGCCGGTCATGTGATCTTCATGCTCTACATGATTGGAGTGTTCTTTTCCATGCTGATGTCTGTACTGTTTAAAAAGATACTGTTCAAGAACAAAGAAGCCCCCTTTGTCATGGAACTGCCCGTCTACCGCAATCCCGGTATCCGGGTCATTCTTCGCCACATGTGGGGGAAAGGGGCACACTATCTGAAGAAGATGGGGGGCGTGATTCTCGTGGCTTCCATTGCCATATGGGCTCTGGGGTATTTTCCAAGGGACGTGGAATATTCAAAGGATTTCGATGGATTAATAACGCTGCAACAGGAGAAGATGACGGACCTGGAGGGTTCCGGAATGGATTCTGGCCGGATCAGTGCCATCAGGGAGCATATTTCTGACCTGCAGATGGAGCAGGAAGCTGAGCGGCAGCAACACTCTTTCATCGGCAGGCTGGGTGTGGCCATAGAACCTGTGATTGCCCCGCTTGGTTTTGACTGGAAAATGGGCATTGCCCTGGCAACCGGTTTTGCCGCCAAGGAGATTGTGGTAAGCACCATAGGCGTTCTCTATCAGGCCAATGAACATGCGCCCCCGGGGGAGGCCGCTTCTTTACAGTCGAGGATTCGCGAGCAGGTGTACACAACGGGACCACGAGCGGGTCAGACGGTTTTCACCCCCCTGGTGGGAATCTCATTTCTGATTTTCGTCTTATTCTATCTTCCCTGTGTGGCAGTGGTAGCAGCTGTAGGGAGAGAATCAGGCAGCTGGAAATGGGCAGGTTTTGTCCTTCTCTACACCACAGCCATTGCCTGGGTGGCCAGCTTTGCTGTTTTCCAGTTAGGTACATTACTACATATTTAAGGATTTTGATATCTTGCACCCCCGTTTTATAACATTTTTACAGATCGTATGATGAAGAGATTATCATTTCTGATTTCCATGTCCTTCATGGGTGTATTGTTGATTCTGCTGATCGTTGTCCTGGCCCTGGCCACTTTTATTGAGAGTGCCCATGATACAGCCACTGCCTGGGCGGTGGTTTACGGGACCCACTGGTTCGAACTCCTGATGCTTCTCATCTCTATCAATATTGTGGGTGTGATGTTCAAATATAAATTCTTTAACAGAAAAAAAATTGTTGTACTTGTTTTCCACCTGGCATTCCTTCTGATCCTTCTGGGAGCTTCCGTTACCAGGTTTATCAGCTATGAAGGAATCATGCATATCAGGGAGCAGTCCATTTCCAATACCATGACCAGCGACAACGGGTATATGCAGGTTGTTCTTGAGGCCAACGGGGAAAGAAAAGAAAATAACAAAGAGGTGATGATCACAGAGCTTACGCCGAAAAATTATAAAATGAGTACACATATCGGGGGCGAAAAAGTAAGGATCAAATCCACAGGGTATATGTCCAGTGCCATGGAACAATTTATGGCTGCGCCGGGGGGAGAGCCCTACCTTCAGGTTGTGATGGTCGCTGAACAGCAAAGCTCCGTCGGACTTCCATCCGGAGCGGTGCGGAATGTGGATGGAATGGATGTCTCTTTTAACAATCCTGACACCACCGCCATACTGAGGTTTGTTTCCGACGGGCAGGAGATAAGCGTTTCAGCTCCCTTCACCATCTCCTCCATGCAGATGGGAGGAGATGGACAGATCGATTACCCGGCCTGGGCAAAGGTTCCCTTCAAGGAAGGAACCCTGTATGTGGTGGGGCATATGCGGATGGCTCTTCAGAATTTCATCCCTTCAGCCAGAAAAAAACTGGTGCAGGCTCCACAGGGCCAGATGGGATCCCACCTGGCAGCAGTCCGGGTTGAAATCGAATACAGGGGCATGACCTCTGAGGTGTATGTCCCCGGACTGGCACGCATGATAGGCGATCCTGTACAGGGAGAGATGGGTGATCTGAAATATGCCATTACCTATGGAGCCATGGAGATACCTCTTCCATTTTCCTTGTTCCTGAAGGACTTCCAGGTGGAGCGTTACCCTGGTTCACACAGCCCCTCCTCCTTTGCCAGTGAGGTGGTCCTTGTGGACAAAGAGAGGGGGATCCAGGAAGATCGCCGGATATATATGAACAACGTACTGAAACACAGGGGGTACCGATTCTACCAGTCCTCCTATGACAATGATGAGAAAGGAACGGTCCTGTCCGTGAATAAGGACCTGGCCGGTACCTTTATCACCTACCTTGGTTACCTTGTACTGATTGGCGGAATGATCCTGGCCATGTTCGTCAAGGGCACCCGGTTCGCCATGATTGCGAAAAAAACCTCTTCCAAAGCGAAGGTCCTTGTGATGGGGCTGCTGATCCTGGGCCTTGGAACGCCGGCATTCTCGCAGATGGTTCCCCCAAAGGAGTTGGCCAAAGAGTTTGGATACCTTTGGGTACAGGACAAGGGAGGAAGGTTTGAGCCCATGAATACCCTTTCCCACGAAGTGGTACGTAAGATTACCAAGAAAGCAAAGTTCCGGGATTATACTCCCGACCAGGTCATGCTGGGCATGATGCTCTATCCCGATGTCTGGCAAAGCCAGCCTCTGTTCAGAATCAAGAATGCCGAACTGCACCGTGTCATCGGCTTTAAGGGAGACCTGGTCAGTTTCAATGACCTGATGGGTCCCGGCGGCAGTTCATACCTGCTTTCAGACCTCGTGAATGAAGCCTACTCCAAGCAGGTTGCCCAGCAGACCGACTTGGATAAGGAGGTGATCAAACTGGATGACCGCATCAATGCCATGTTCCTGGTGCAGTCGGGAGGTATGGTGACCATATTCCCCGATCAAAATGCAGAGAATCACAAATGGATCTCCGTTTCGGATGCTCTGACAAATCAGTCCCAACCTGAGGGGGATACAATGTCCACCGTTTTCCTGAAGTATCTGAATGCTTTGAGGAACGGAGACTACGCAACGGCCCAGTCCAGGCTGGTTGACCTTAAGGACAACCAGTTGGCCAATGAATCACTGCTTCCGTCACACTCCACCATGAAGCTGGAGATCAATTACAACCGGATCAATGTTTTCCCGCGCCTGGCCAAGTTTTACGGATTGTTGGGGGTGTTGATGATGTTCCTGCAGTTCATGATCGTTTTCCGGACACGCAAGCTTTACAGGATTTTATTTAATATAGGGATCATCAGTCTGACAGCTGCCTTTGTGATCCACACCCTGGTACTGGCAGAAAGGTGGTACATCAGTGGCCATGCACCCATGAGCAACGGGTATGAATCGATGATCTTCGTGTCGTGGGTTACCCTGCTGGCGGGACTGATTTTTGTCAGGAAGTCAGGTTATGTCATGGGACTGACAGGTATCCTGGCAGCACTTGCCCTGATGGTGGCCGGAATGAGCAATATGAATCCGGAGATTACAAACCTGGTCCCTGTTTTGAAGTCACCATGGCTCTCCATCCATGTGGCCGTGATCATGGCCGGGTATGGATTCCTTGGACTGGCATCTGTCATGGGATTGTTGAATGTGGTGCTGTATGCCTTTCTCACCCGGTCGAACAAAGGACGGATCCAGGAGGTGATCAAACAGGTAAGCAATGTGAACCATCTTACCCTGATTGTGGGGCTCTATTTCATGACTGCCGGGGTATTCCTGGGTGGTGTATGGGCCAACGAATCGTGGGGCCGTTACTGGGGATGGGATCCCAAAGAGACATGGGCACTGATTACCGTGCTGGTCTATGCATTTGTGACCCATATGCACCGGATTCCCGGAATGAGGGGAGCATTCGCTTATAACCTGGCCTCATTCGTCAGTTATTCTTCGGTGATGATGACCTATTTCGGGGTGAACTACTTTCTGGGTGGGATGCACTCCTACGCCAGCGGTTCGGCTTTTAAAATGCCTGTGGCTGTTTATGTGGCTGTGGTGGTATTGACCGTCCTGAGCCTTTTTGCCTACAGGCAGCAGGGCAAAATTCTGCCCCAGGAAGAGGAGGAGGATGATCAGTAAGGTACCTGGTTGATTCCGGAACGGCTCTTTTGCCCGAAGTCGATTACACAGTTGTACCGGTAGTTTTTATGAGGTCTGATGGCTACACCCACCGAGTTGTAAGCTGCATTCAGCATGTTCCTGCGGTGGCCAACACCCTCGATATCTTCATCGATCAGCAGGACGATCACGATACTGATGGCCTCGTCGTAACCGTAAGAGCAATTCTCTCCCCAGGCAAAGTAGGGATTGCCGCGCAGGGGTTCAAAACGCTTGTTCATGTCCTTGTGACCCACATGACCCGTCTCTCCCGATCTGGTAGCATGACCCTGAGCCACACTGGTGAGATCCTCCTCGGGAACCAGTGCAGGAAGTCCTGAAACATCCTTCAGTTCCCTTCGAAGCGATCTCAGGTAACTGGTGTTTTCCACCTGGTTCTCTTCCACGTAGGTATTCAGGAACGTTTCGGCAAAGAGGGACCCGTTATATCGCGCCATGTTCATAAACAGTACCACTTTCTGCTCCTCTTCGGTGAGGTAGGGGATGCCGTTACTGGTATAGAGGCTTCTGACCACCCCGGGATCCCACCGGTCCCAGGCAGAGCTCTGCGCATGGAGTTGGAGGGATATCCAAACCAGTGCAGCAAGCATGGAAAAGCGAAGATGTTTCATCAACTTATAACAATTGTCTGGCTTCAAGGGTTCAGGATCATATACACATGGTAATCCTCAAAAATCTCAAATCCGAGGCTCCTGTAAAGGTTCACGGCAGCTCTGTTTTCCCGGTGGACTTCCAGTTTCATGGGACACCCCTTCTCCCTGGCAAACTCCAGGGACCGGATGGCCAGGGTGCGGCCGTGCCCCTTGCCCTGTTCCGAAGGCCGGATGCAAAAATGGTGCAGGAACACCCTTCGGCCATCCCACGTCATCCACGAAGTGCCTGCCAGCTGTCCGGTTTCCGGATCTTCCATGATGAGGAATCTGCCACCATGCCTGTTGCATTGAAGAATGCGTTCAGCAGTATCGCCGCGCTCCACCTTGTAGATGCCTGTATCCTGCCATATCTTTTCCACCTGTGGAAAATCGTCCGGATGGTAATCTCGGATGACCATTTTTGTCAGACTTTTACCACGTATACCTGTCCTGTTTCATACCGGATTACCCTGATCTGTGCACCCTTCTCAATCAGACCGTATTCGGCCTTGGCATCATAAAGCTTGCCATGGACCATTACCTTGCCAGAGGGGCGGAGCACTGTGTGGGCTACCCCTGTTTCTCCAACCAGGGTTTTCTGTTCGGTTTCCACCCCGATGAAACCTTTATCCAGGCGCTGTTCACTTTTCAGTGAGAGGTTTGAAAATGCGGTGGTGGTCAGCAGTTTTCTTGCTGCCCAGAGCGAAACAATCAATCCCAACAGGATTGCCACCATGACCAGGCTGAGTGATTTCATGAGCAGTCCAAGTCCCTCCCCGGTGAACCCCGGATTCTCAAATACCACATTGTCGATCAGGCCCAGGGTAAGACCGGTAACCATGGCAATGATCCCGGCGATCCCTGCCACCCCGAATCCCGGAATGGCAAAAATCTCCACCATGATCAGGATCACCCCCACAATAAAGACGATCAGTTCCCAGTTCTGGACCATTCCTTCCAGGTAGAGTGGTGCAAAATAGAGCAGGGCGGCTGCAATGGAGGCGAACAGAGGGAATCCGATGCCGGGGGATTGCAGTTCAAAGTAAATTCCTCCGATAATGATCATGATCAGGATGCCGCTCATGATGGGATTGATCAGAAAACCAATGATTTTATCAATCCCCGACTGCCTGAAGGTTTTCAGTTCATATGATTCAATTCCCAGGGACGCAATAACTTCCTCCATGGATTCCCGGATCCCTTCGCAATATCCGTTTCTCATGGCTTCTGAAGCAGTAAAGGTGAGTACCTGACCGGTATCACTTACTCCCGCCACATAGAGCCTGGGATCGACCATGGCTTCAGCGATGGCCGGGTTGCGATGCCAGGCAATTACCGTGTCAGACCCGGTGATGATTGTATCCATTCCGTGGGCTTCGGCAGTGGCCCGCATGGTGGCCCGCATGTAGGATTGGTATTTGTCCGGAACCTGTTCTCCGGTCTGGTTGACAACTGTGGCTGCACCGATCTTTCCTCCTCTTTTCATATAAATGCTGTCACAGGCAATAGCGATCAGTGCACCGGCCGAAGCTGCATTGTCATCAATGAAAACGTGCACCGGAATAGGGAAATTAAGAATTTTTGTCCGGATGGAGTCAGCCGCACTTACCTCTCCCCCGTATGTGTTCAGATGCAGGATCACCACATCGGCATCAAGCTCAAGGGCCTCCTTGAGTGCTTCCTGGGTTATTCTCCAGGTGGGTGCAGCAATGTTGTCTTTGATGGCAAAGGTGTAGACCAGAATTGAATCCCCGGTCCCATTCCCCCTTTTCATGTGGGGGATCAGGGTGTCTATCCTTTCTTTGGTGCCAGAGGCCGTTCCTTTGGTGCTGTCGGGTGCCGTCACCTGGCTTGAGAGCACGAGTGCCAGTAACATCAGGGAAAGTATATGGATGAATTGCTTCATAATCACGGTTTATTTGCTCAAAAGTAAGAATAATTTCTGCTAAATTTGTGGCGTCATATAATTCACAATCCATGCAACTTAGCAAACTGACAGCCCTCTCACCGGTGGATGGCCGTTACAGGTCCAAAACGGAACAGCTCGCCGGATTCTTTTCCGAGTTCGGACTGATCAAATACCGCGTCCGTGTGGAGGTGGAGTATTTCATTGCCCTGTGCGAGGCAGGCGTTCCCCAGTTGAAAGGGGTGGGTGCCAGCCAGTTTGAACGCTTGAGAACACTTGTTGAGAATTTTTCGCTGGAAGATGCTCAGCAGATCAAAGAGATCGAAAAAGTGACAAACCACGATGTGAAGGCAGTGGAATACTTTGTAAAAGAGCAGTTTGACTTGCTGGGACTTTCAGATTATAAAGAATTTATTCATTTCGGGCTTACCTCCCAGGATATTAACAATACAGCCATCCCTCTCTCTTTAAAAGAGGGAATGATACAGGTTTACTACCCTTTGCTGGATGAACTCACCCAGGTACTTGAAAAGCTCGCTTCTGAATGGGAGGATATTCCCATGCTGGCCCGCACCCATGGTCAGCCGGCCTCTCCCACCAGACTGGGTAAGGAGATCCGGGTCTTTATTGAGAGGCTGGATGTACAGCTGGAGCAACTGGAAGAGATTCCGCTGCCGGCCAAATTTGGCGGAGCCACCGGTAATATGAATGCACACGTGGTCACCTATCCGGAGATGGATTGGTTTGGATTTGGAGAGCGGTTTGTTGGAGAGGTGCTCGGACTGAAAAGATCATGGCCCACCACCCAGATCGAGCACTATGACAACCTGGCGGCCATGTTCCATGCATTCGAAAGGATCAATACCATCCTGGTGGATTTGGCACGTGACATCTGGACCTACATCTCCATGGAGTATTTTAAACAGAAAATCCTGAAGGGAGAGATCGGGTCATCTGCCATGCCCCATAAGGTGAATCCCATTGATTTTGAGAATGCAGAGGGAAATCTGGGATTTGCCAATGCTCTGTTCGGACACATGGCTGCCAAACTGCCGGTCTCCCGTCTGCAACGTGACCTGACCGATTCTACAGTGCTACGCAACCTGGGTGTACCCCTGGGCCACTCGATCCTTGCCATGCACTCCCTGATCAGGGGACTGGGAAAGCTGATTGTCAACCAGGAGGCCATCCACTCCGACCTTGAGAAACACTGGGCTGTGGTGGCAGAAGCCATTCAATCCATACTTCGCAGGGAAAACTACCCCAAACCCTATGAAGCCCTCCTGGATCTTACACGCACCAATGAAGTGGTCACCCGGGAAACCATCAGCCGTTTTATAGGCGGACTTTCGGTTTCCGATGCCGTCAAGGAAGAACTACTGAAAATAACCCCCTGGAATTATACAGGTTTGTAGTTTCTTTCGTTCCTTAATTAGAGTGATTTCTATGAAAAGATTTTTAAGGCTTTTATCCTATTTATCTCCCTATAAATGGTTCGTTGTTCAGAATGTGCTGTACAATATTTTTGCAGCCTTCTTCGGGCTGTTTTCATTTGCCATGGTACTACCTTTTTTAAGGATCCTGTTCAACAACCAGCCGCTTGTTACCGAACCAGCCGCATTCGAGCTCAGTACAGCTTATTTATTGCACACCCTCAATTACTACATGAGCTTGATCATGACCAATCATGGCCACACCGGGGCCCTGATCCTGGTGAGCATTCTGGTGGTGATGTTCAGTATCCTGAAGAATGGTTTCCTGTTTGGCGCTAACTATGTGCTGGCACCCATCAGGGCATTTGTGGTCAGGGACATGCGGAATGAAATATACCAGAAGGTACTCAGGCTCCCCCTGTCCTATTATACCGAGGCCAGAAAAGGGGATGTTATCTCCAGGATGTCAAGTGACGTACAGGAGGTGGAGGCAAGCATCATGAGTTCGCTCCAGATGCTTATCAGGGATCCCATCACCATCGTGGTCTACCTCGTTGTCCTGTTCTCCATCAGCTTCAACCTGACCCTTTTCGTCATCATCGTACTACCCATAACAGGTATTCTGATCGGCCGCATTGCCAGGTCGCTCAGGAGGTCCTCTTTCAGGGGACAGGAGCGGCTGGGGGAGTTGCTTGCATTGCTCGAAGAGACCCTTTCGGGATTAAGGATCATCAAGGCATTCAATGGTGAGGCAAAAATGACCGAAAAATTTGCTTTCACCAACAACCGGTTTTCTTTACTCCTCCGGAAAATAATCCGCCGCCGCTTCCTGGCCAGTCCGTTCAGTGAATTGATGGCCACCATCGTACTCATGGTGATCATGGCCTACGGGGGAAACCTCGTCTTATCCGGGACAGGCAGCCTGAAAGGTGAGAGCCTGATCCTGTTTCTGATTATATTCAGCCAGATCATCCCTCCGGCAAAGAATGTCACCACTGCCTGGTTCAGCGTACAGAAAGGGATGGCTTCGGTGGACAGGATCGATCATCTGTTGCAGGCCGACCTGAAGATCGAGGAAAAAACCGACCCTGTACCTGTGAATGAGTTCAAAGAGTCCATTGAATTCAGGAATGTATCCTTTAAATATGACAAGGAGTATGTGCTTCAGAATGTCTCCTTTACCATCAGAAAGGGGGAGACCATTGCCCTGGTGGGCAAATCGGGTTCGGGGAAGTCAACCCTGGTAGACCTGATGCCCAGGTTCATGGATACCACAGAGGGAGAGGTATTGATTGATGGCATTCCCGTGAAGGATTATGCCGTCAAGCCATTGAGAAAACTGATGGGAATAGTGAGCCAGCAGTCGATCCTGTTCAATGATTCCTTCAGGAACAACATTGCATTTGGTACCAGCAGGGAGATCACCGAGGAGGACATCATCAATGCGGCCAGTGTGGCCAATGCGCATGAGTTTATCACCGAGACCGAGAAAGGATACGATGAGGGTGTGGGTGAAGGAGGCGGCAAACTAAGTGGTGGTCAGAAGCAGCGGGTAAGCATTGCCCGGGCCGTGATGGCCAATCCGCCCATCCTGATCCTGGATGAGGCAACCTCTGCACTGGATACCGAGTCAGAAAGACTGGTGCAGGAAGCCATCATCAACCTGATGAAGAACCGCACCTCCATTGTGATCGCTCACCGGCTTTCCACCATCAAGCACGCCGACCAGATCCTGGTCATCGATGAAGGTAAAATTGTGGAACGGGGCACCCATAACGAACTCATCAAGAATAAAAAGGGGCTCTATAATAAACTGTATAAAATGCAGATGTTTTAACCGGTAATGAAGATCAGCGGTTTTTCCATGGGCAAGAATGCCCTTAAGCTTTATTATCCCATGCGACAGGCGGTGGAATCGATTTTACCCCTTGTGGATGAGTTTGTGGTAGCCCTCGGGGATTCTGATGAAGATGATACCACCCGGGCTGAGATCCTGGCCATCGGAAATGATAAAATCAGGATAATCGATACGGTATGGGACATCGAAATGTTCCCCCGGGGGATGGAACATGCCCACCAGACCGATATCGCCATGAAGGCCTGTACAGGCGACTGGCTTTTTTACCTGCAGAGCGATGAGGTGGTCCATGAGAAGGATCTTGACAACATTCGCCTCCGTTGCGATGAGTTGCTCGGCGATCAGGATGTGGAAGGTTTGTTATTCCGTTACCGCCATTTCTGGGGCGACTATCTTCACCTGCAGGATTCCCACTGCTGGTACCGAAAGGAAATAAGAATCGTAAGGAATCTGCCTGATATTCACTCCTGGGAATCGGCCCAGTCGTTCCGGAAAATTCCAGGATTTGGAGGCCTAAACTACCGGCAGCAGGAGGGAACCTATAAACTGAAAGTGGCAGAAGTGGATGCTGAGATCTTTCACTATGGTTGGGTGCGCCCCCCGAGGTTGATGCAAAACAAGATCAAGGTATTCAGCATGAACCATCAGGGCAGGACAAAAATTGAAAAACAGATAGCCGAACACAAGTACGACAGGATATTTGACTACGGAAACATCACCAAGCTGACCCGGTTCAATGGGACCCACCCTGCAGCGATGAAAGATTGGATCGCAGCCTATGACTGGAAAGACCAGCTCCGAATCACCGGTCCGGCCAGGAGTCTCAATCCCATGAAGGCAAAGCACGACAGGTTTAAATACCGGATTATCTCCTGGTTTGAGAAGAACTTCCTCAGGGGTAACAGGTTGGGTGAGTTCAAAAATTACATTTTTTTGAAAAAGTAGGTCTCCGCTATTCCGGGATCAGATTTCCCTTTTTGTCATAGGTCTTTTTACCCGGCAGCACCTTACCCTGTTCATAGGTGAGCTCTTCGAACAGCTGTCCGTTTTCGTAGTACGTTTTTGTGAGACCTTGTTTTCTTCCAAAGTGGTAGTTGGTGTGTTCGTAAACCTGGCCATTTTTATAGTACCAGAGTGCAGGACCCTGCTTCCTTCCGTGGTCATAGGTGATTTTTGAGTGTACCGTTTTACCATCCTCGTAATAGTTTACCTTGACCCCGTGTACATATCCCTTATCGTCCACCGGGTTCACGCTGGAAAGGGTACCGTCATCATGGTACTTTTTCACGATGGTGGGTTTTTCCTCTTCCCTTGCTTTGCCCGAATCACCATTTCCGGAACCACATCCGGCCATGCTTGTTGTGATTACTGCCATGATCAGGAACTGCACGATTGACTTCATTTGTTCAGCATTTTGTACTACAAATATATCAGTTTATTTTATCGCGGTGAAGTCCACCCGGTTGGTCAGAACTTTTCCCTTCTCAAACTCCATATGGTTTTTGTGGGATGAAACCATCAGAAAGAGGCTTTTATTTTGTAGTTTAATGGATCAATGTATTCTCCATGAGATTGCTTTTCTCGTTTATTGCGCTTAGCTGTTTCTGGCAGGAGATTTCGGCCCAGGAGGATAGGGGCCGGGAGGATTTTGCCCGGCGACTGAGCGACGCTGCCCTCGATCTGACCCGCGATGTGGTGGTATATGATCCGGGGTATTATGCCATGGCCTATCCCAACGGGGATGTGCCGGCAGGCAAAGGAGTATGTTCCGATCTGGTGATTCGCGCATACAGGAAATTGGGAATCGACCTGCAAAAGGAGGTACATGAGGACATGCAGGATCATTTCGATCTGTACCCGGCGATCTGGGGAATGAGCAGGACCGATCCCAACATTGACCACCGCAGGGTTCCCAACCTGATAACCTTCTTTGAACGGCACGGGACGGTGAAATCCACCGGAGATGATCCGGCTGACTACCTGCCGGGGGATCTGGTATGCTGGAACCTGGGAGGGACAGTGACCCACATCGGGATCGTGGTGGAACGGAGGTCGGCAAAGTGGGACGGCTTCCAGGTGGTACATAACATAGGTGCAGGACAGGTGTTGGAGGACTGCCTTTTCGATTTCAGGATCATCGGTCATTACGTATATACAGGCAATCAATAAAACAGATCATGGGTTTACAGATATTTCAGGTGGATGCATTTACATCAGAGCTGTTCAGCGGAAATCCGGCTGCAGTATGTATTCTGGATGAGTGGCTGGAGGATGCCACCATGCAGCATATAGCCAACGAAAACAACCTGTCGGAGACTGCATTTGCAGTCAGGGATGGGGAACGGTATGCCATCAGGTGGTTTACCCCCGAACTGGAGGTGGACCTGTGTGGACATGCCACACTGGCCACGGCCCATGTGCTCTTTGAACACCTGTCACACCCATCCCCGACGGTGGAATTCCATTCTCCACAGAGCGGAAAACTAACAGTAGAGAAAGCAGGCGACAGACTGATCCTGGACTTTCCGGCCGATGAAGTAGAGGAGATCGCGGTTCCCGGATGGGTAGTCAAGGCGCTTCACAAATCCCCGGTAAAAGCATACCAAGGGAAGACCGACATCATGTTTGTTTTTGCCAGCCAGTCCGAGATTGAGAGCATGAAACCCGACTTCGGGTTGCTGTCCCTACAGGGAGTCAGGGGGGTGATTGCAACGGCCATGGGGGGAGAGGTGGATGTCGTCTCCCGCTTTTTTGCACCAAATTCCGGGATCAACGAAGACCCTGTAACCGGATCGGCACATACAACCCTGACTCCATACTGGTCCAGGGTCCTGGGCAAGAAGGTGCTGACAGCCCGGCAGCTTTCTGCCCGTGGCGGCGAACTAAAGTGTGAAAATTGCGGCGAAAGGGTGAAGATCTCCGGACAGGCAGTGACCTATTTGATAGGTGAGATCAATGTATAAACCATAGAAAGCAAGCAATGAGATTTTCAGAAGACCGCATTGAAAAGCTGACCTGTAGCGACGGGAAACAGCGCAGCATCCACATCTGGGAACCGGAAAAGCCACAGATGGTATTTCTGATTGTACATGGCCTCATGGACCATTGTGGAAATTATATTTTGCCGGCGCTTTATTTCAGGGGCCACGGTATTGCCTCGGTGGCTTATGCCCAGCAGGGACATGACCATAAGGGCCCTGATCATCCCGGAAAAGTTTCCATTTCCCGGTTTGAAGCCCTGACAGAGGACCTGGAACTGATGACTACATGGGTAAAGAAGCAATATCCCGGAAACCCCGTATTCATTCTGGCCCATTCCATGGGATGCCTGGTGGCCACACATTTTGGCATAAGCCGCCTGAAGCCTGACCCGGTGGTCAGGGGGTTTATTTTGTCCTCACCCTATTATGTCAATGCAGTAAAGGTCCCCCGGATCATGATCACCCTGGTAGGATTTTTAGCACTCCTGGTACCCGGGATGATCATTCCCACCGAGGACTTCAAGGCGGTTGTCACCCATGATAAAGAGGTCTGTGACAGACAGAGGAAGGATGAGGAGGATGGATACGTGGTTTCATCCGTAACAACCAGGAGTGGCCATGAGTTGATAAAAGCCCAGCGTTGGATCCCTGGAAATATTTCGCGCTGGAAACACCCGGTGTTGTTCATCCTCGCAGGCGATGACAGAATCGCTGATAATGATGCAGCCAATCGAATGATTGGTGAGATAGAGCCGGATCTGGTCACGGTTCAGCATTACCCCGGAAACTTTCACGAAAACTTCAACGAACTCAACCGGAATAAGATTTTTGCCAGGATCCTCGAGTGGGTTGAACCAAAAAAATAGCACATGAAAAAACTATTCTTTGTACTCACAATAAGTTTTGCACTGATTTCTGTTTGTGCAGCACAATCTTCGGTCTGGAAAGTGGAAGGAAAAGGAAACACCGTTTACATTGGAGGAACCATGCATCTGCTAACTCCTGAGGATTACCCACTGCCGGTTGAATTTGACAGTGCCTATGCCTGGTCGGATGTATTGGTTCTGGAGGCCGATTTGAAAAAAATGGAAGATCCTGCTGTGGTTCAAAGGATGATGACCATGGCTATGTACCAGGACGGACGGACGCTGCAAAGTGTACTGAGCGAAGAGGTCTATGGAAGGCTGGAAGAAGAGTGTGCAAAGATTGAAGTTCCGCTGACATCCCTGTCTAAATTTAAACCATCCATGGTCATGCTGATTATTTCCGTGACCAAAATGCAACAATCCGGAAGCACTTCTGCCGGCGTTGATCAGTATTATCTCTCCAGGGCCCTTGCTGACAGGAAGGCTCTTTTGTTTTTGGAAACAGTGGACAGCCAATTGGAAATACTCTTTGGTGAAGAGGAGGAAAATGAAGACCAATTGGTGCTTCAATTTTTGGATGAATTGGATCAGATGGATGCGTTGGGTGCTGACATCAAGGCAAACTGGCTCCAGGGAAATGAAAAGATATTCAGAGATCTTCAAAAAGAGATGAAGAAGGAGTATCCGGAGGTTTACGATCAGGTGCTGGCAGACCGGAATAACAATTGGATAACCATCATTGATTCATACCTGGACAATGAGGATGTGGAATTGGTTCTGGTGGGAGCCTTGCATGTATTTGGCACGGATGGAATCATCAGGATGCTGAAGAAGAAGGGATACAAAACCACACAAATAGAGTTGTGAAAGGTATCTGATCCCATGCACGATGCCTGAAGAATACTTGACTCATATTTCATGATTTGTTACTTTTAATATGGGAATATTGAAGAAGCAAAAGCGAAAATAGCATGTATTATTTAGTTGTTCAGAATCTCGGTGTTGAGCGTTGCATCCACCGCAGCGGGGATGATGTGTATACGGATAGAATGTCGCTGAATTGTACCCCTGACCTGGAATTTCCCGGAGGTGATCTGGTGAAGGAGATCAGCATTTCCTGCAGTGAAGTCCACGGGCCATGGTTAAGGGCCCGGGTGTACCGCAACTGAATCAAGACCCGTCAAAACTAATATACCATGAAAACCCGGATGTTCCTCTGTACCGCATGGGTACTTGTTTTCATTGCATCAGGCTGTACAACGGTAAAACGGTTTAAATCCGCTACTTACAAAGGAGAGGCCCGTTCTCTGGTGGATATGGATCTGTTCGGAGCAAGACTTGAGCCTCCCGGCTTTGATCCCTCAGGGAAAAACCTGTGGGACCTGAGTGCAAGTGCCCAGACCCAGCTGATCCAGATCCTTCATGAAAGGTATCCTGATAACGGACAGTTTACAGGTGCCCTCAACCAGGAGTACATGCAGAAGGGTGCCGGACCTGTGACGGATTATACCACGTCCAGCCTGCGGATGGTTTTCACCATCTCCAGGGAACATGACCAATCGGCCCTGGGCAAGCCCGGGGAGCTGTATTCACCGGCTGACCGGATCGAGTCCCTGAGATTCAGTCTCCGGATTCCGGCAAAGGCCAATCTTCACTTCACAGGATGGAACCGCTACTCCACCGAATACGGGGAGATCGAGATTGCGGATGTGAGTTTCTCCAGGAGCCTGGAGATGGATGCCCAGGTGAGCGGAGAGATCACAGAGGGGAGTGTTAAAAGCTCAGTGGACCGGAATGAGAAACAGGTGGTCAGATCCAGGTATCTGAAGCTGAACGGGAGTATCGGTGATCACAGGCTCGAGATGGTGGAGGAGGGGACCCGCGGAGCCGACCTGACAGGAAATGTGATTGCGGACGTGTCACTTCAGTTTGATGGTTTTCCGGAACGGATCACCATTCCTCTTTTCTCCCGAGAAGCAAAGGGAGGGACGGAGGCAGTGCCTGCCCTGAAATTTGTGGATATAATGGTCCCCCGCATGGAAGATGCACCAGAAGCCATTACCGGAATACTGGAAATGGAATATATATACAGGCATGTGGTATCGGGATGGAAAACCTTCCAGGAGTGGGACGACCGTGTGGCTTTTTATAAGGGAAAAGTAACCAGGGAGGTCACGCTTTTTAAGAAACAGGATTATCTCCCTTCGCTCTGGAGCATTGGTACCGAATCCGGACAGAAAAAGGTACGAATCCGAACCCTTACCGGCATGGAATACCCGCTGCAATTCAGAAGTTATACCGAAGCCGGCAGGTTCCTGGAATGGCTAAAATGGGAGTCCATGGACGAAAATACCGGTCCGGGAGCAAGCTTTGAGATAGGGGAGAACCGGCTATGGTTGGGCAGCCAGCCGCTTTCCCGCGAGATCATGCGGGAAGAGAGGCCCTTGAAGGTGATGGCGGTATATTGATTCAGCTTATGTTTGACGAACCGGGAGACGCTCTTTATTTCCCCCCGTACCAGAATCCCCTGTTCCACATATGTTCCCGCAAGCGGTGCAGATCCCTCTCTGACAGATCCGGAAGGTCCGAAACAGCGGTGTTTTGCAGGGCCTGCTTCCGGTTTCGGATGCCCGGGATTACGGTGGAGACAGCCGGATGGGAAATGGCAAACTTCAGTGCCAGTTCAGGCATGGAGTAGCCGCTCCCTTCAAACGCTTTGCGGATCTTTTCGGTTCTTTGTACACCGCGCATAAGCCTGTCTCCTGCATAATAGTTGCTCCGGAAGTCCCCGTCTGCGAAAGTCTCATCACCCTTGTATTTTCCTGTAAGAACACCTTCATCGAAGGCCACCCTCACAATGATGCCGGTTCCCGTTTCCTGCGCCACCGGGAAAATCTGTGCGGCAGGTTCCTGCTCAAAAATATTGTAAATCACCTGCAACACGTCCACCATGCCGTCCCGCATGAGCTGTATCACGCAATTCTGGTCATGTTCGGGAGTAGAGATCCCGATTTGTTTGATCAGCCCTTCCTGTTTCATTTTTTGAAGGATCTCCAGGGCCAGGGGCCGGTCATTCCAGGCACGGGTCCAGGTATGGAGCAACAACACATCAAGGCTTTCTGTCTGAAGATTGGTAAGCCTCTCCTCAACGTTTTCACGCAGGTATTTTTCCGGGTACCGCTCCCCGATCATGCAATAGGGAGTGGGAGGCCACTTCCCGGGAGCCGGGGGTGTCTTTGTGCATACATGTACTTTTTCGGAACGGGACTTCAGAAACCGGCCGATGATCTGCTCCGATTTCCCGTTTCCATACCCTGCAGCGGTATCGATGAAATTCACACCCTTTTCAAGGGCTGTCTCAAGTGCTTCCTGTGAGTCTGACTCTTTTTGATCGCCCCAGCTTCCGCCAATGGCCCAGGCACCGAAACCAATTTCTGATACCTCCGGTCCGCTCTTCCCTAATTTGCGGTATTTCATAGCTCATATGAATGTTGGTGATGTAATTGCTGGTCCAAGATAATCCTTTGTCAAGAATTTGAACAGGAATTACTACCTTTATTTTATGAAAACCTCAAGAAGAAATTTCTTCAGAAATGCCGGTATGGGTGCAGCCGCCGTGGCCGGAATGCCATTGCTCACAGGATCATGTTCGGGCAACAATGAAGCGGGAAGGATCAGCAATTATTTTTTCCACGGGGATGTGGTTCTTTTCCAGGGGGATTCCATCACCGACGCAGGGAGGGACAAGGAAAATGAGTGGCCCAACCACGCTGGCTCATTCGGAACCGGTTATGCCCAACTGGCGGCTTCCTGGCTACTAGGAGAGATGGCAGAAAAGGAATTGACCATTTATAACAGGGGGATCAGCGGGAACAAGGTGTACCAGCTCGCCGAACGGTGGGACAAAGATTGCCTGATGCTGAAGCCCAATGTCCTCAGCATCCTGATAGGGGTGAATGATTACTGGCATTTTCGCAATGGAAAGTATGACGGTACGCCCGAGGTTTATGAGAAGGATTACAGGGACCTGCTGAACCGTACCAAAGAGCAATTGCCGGATATGAGACTGGTGATCTGCCAGCCTTTCATCGTGACAGATACATCTGCAGTGGATGAGACCTGGCTTGAGCCTTTCAAACCTTATCAGGAGATCGCCAGAAATATAGCAGATGCGTTTGATGCGGTATGGGTGCCTTTCCAGGAGGCCTTTGACAGGGCCAGGAAGATTGCCCCCCCCACCTACTGGACCCATGATGGTGTACACCCCTCCATGGCAGGGGCGCAGCTTATGGCTGAAACCTGGCTGGAGGCGCTGGGTAGGAGTGATTAAAGGGCCTGGTCGTATTCGGTCTGTAATTCGTCAAAGATCTCTTTTACAGTAGTGATTTCTTTGACCCTCCCGGCATTGGACCCCACAAATGCAAAACCATCTTTCAGGTTGCCCTTAAAGGCTGCCAGAAGTGCTTCGGAGATACAATACAGGGTGGTCTTGGGGTTACAGGAACGGATGCAGTTGTGTTTGCAGACTGCCGGACGTCTCTGGCCTTCCCCGGCTTCCTGGAGAAACCGGTTGAAGATGCTGCGGCCCGGCATCCCCACAGGACTCTTGATAATTTGAATATCCTCCTCCCTGGCATCTACCACGGCCTGTTTGAATTCTTCGGACGCATCGCACTCTTTGGTTGCTATAAAACGGGTACCCAGCTGAACTGCACTGGCGCCCCTCTTCATGATCTCTTTGATATCCTCTCCGGAAAAAATTCCTCCGGCGGCAATAACCGGTATCTCTTTGTTGAATCTCTCTTTGAGTTCCATAGCCACCCTCACCACTTCATCCACAAGGTTTTCCAGTTTATTCCCGATCTCCTGTAGCGCCTCGGCTTTAAAACCCAGGTGTCCGCCCGCTTTCGGGCCTTCCACCACAAATGCATCGGGCAGGTAATTAAAGTTCTGCTGCCATTTCTGGGCAATGATGCTGGCGGCCCTGCCCGAAGAAACGATGGGTACCAGTTTTGTTTTGGCACCCCCCACCAGGTATTTGGGAAGATCCAGCGGCAGACCGGCCCCGGAGAAAATAATATCGATTCCCTCCTCGATGGACGTTCTGACCATGTCGGAAAAGTTGGTGATCACAGCCATGATGTTTACGCCCAGTACCCCCGGGGTAAGTTCCCTGGCTTTCCGGATTTCTTCCCTGATGGCCACAATGTTGCTTTTTTTGTATCCCAGTTTGTTGGTTTTGGAGGTAAGTCCGATTCCCACGGTGGAGATGATCCCCACACCACCCATGTTGGCCACTGCTGATGCAAGTTTTGACAAAGAGATACCTATGCCCATTCCGCCCTGTATAATAGGGACCCGTATGGTTAATTCTCCGATTTTTAATGGTTTCATTGGATTCTCTTTGATGAACTTGTGGGTCAAAAGTAGACTTTTTTTTCCAGGGCTGGTTACATTCTGCAACTTCTTTATAATCTTTATAATATATCTTTGATCCATTTACCTGTCAAACCTGCCGGAATGAAACGACACTGCAATAAACCCTTCTCCCCATCCAGGCTCCCTTTCTTCTATGGTTGGGTGATCCTGGCCGCAGGAATCATCGGGGTCCTGATGAGTATTCCCGGCCAGACCATGGGGGTGTCTGTTTTTACAGAAAACCTGATTGAAGACCTGGCCATCAACCGGAACAGTCTGAGCCTGGCATATCTGGTGGGCACCACGCTATCCGGGCTTCTCATTACCAGGGCAGGCAAACTCTATGACAGATATGGTGCGCGGATCATGGCCTTTGTTTCGGGGGTTCTGCTCGGC
>Ga0315535_1000759_pt1 | contig 22311 bp, 18 predicted proteins | sample SalMarSW160220MG_2_FD_203092 | JGI IMG/M metagenome (GOLD analysis project Ga0315535, IMG submission 203092) | Salt marsh sediment microbial communities from the Plum Island Ecosystem LTER, Massachusetts, United States - Salt Marsh Sediment SW1602-20 ... | reverse complement strand
CCATCTCCGTCAGACCCATTTGCGTTCCAAACTCGCGCATCCCGTACTTGAAGCAAGTCCGCCCAATACGGAGGGCAAAGCCTCGTCCACCACGCGGTCCGTATGCATCTTCCAATGCCGCCTGCAAACTACTGATGGTCTCAAAAGAAAATTCGAGATCCGAATTAGGAGGTGGATAATTATCGATTAACGATGAAAGCGAAGCAAGATTTAAGGCAGCGTTGATGCCGTTGCGACCCATAATCTCTTCCATCGCCATGAGGATAACACGCCCCATCCGATTTGGATAATAATATGCAGGTGCGGTATCGCTCATGAGGCGGGTTTCTCGTCGTCCAAGAAGTCTTTTAGCTTATGGGTAAATTCAGAGGGGTTATCCAACATAATGAAGTGACCGGCTTCTTTGAAACATTCGATGCGCGCTTGTGCAATTCCGGCTTTCATTGGCTGCCATTGTAACGGGTCGACGATAATGTCCTTGTCGCCAAACATACCCATCGCCGGGACATTTATGGCTGCCAACTTCGGACGCAAATCCGTGCGTCGCAATGTCGCAATACTGATCAGGAAAGATTCGAGCGTCGTTCGTGAAAGATCGCGGTCCATCATTTCAGGAAAGCGCGGATCTTTGCAGATGAAAGGCGAAGCAATCCGCATTCCCAGGCGAAATGCCCACATCATATTGAATAAGACAGCCGCGATCAGGCGGTGGCCAGCCAATTTAAGTGGAAAAGCCAAGGATGAACCAACGATCGGCGAGCCAACCACGACCACTTTGCTGACGCGTTGCGGATATTCAATAGCAACTGAAAGACCTACGGTCCCGCCCATGCTATGTCCAACCAGCGGAGCCTGGGCAATGCCCAGCCGATCCATGAACTGGTCTACTAAGGAAACGAAATCCTGAATTGCATAAGTGTCACGCTTCTTTCCGGATTCACCAAACCCCCAGAAGTCCAGAGCATATGTCCGATAATATTGGCCCAGATAAGCCATGGTTTCCTGCCACAATCCCCATGACCCGAGCCACCCATGCAAGAGAATTACCGGACGTCCCCGCCCAAAGACCTCATAATGGACAATACCTTGGTCAGTAGTGATCGAGGACACAGCGTTTTATCGACCGGAGATCCCCCTACCCCCCGGACTCCATTTCATCCAGGATACTGTAGAGCAACTCCAATAGAACGGTTTTTACCGTCTTGCGATCAGTCGCAACACACGGTAATAATTTTACTTTTGAGTCAAGGCGCAAGGCGTGGCGCATATCTTCCATTTCCCAGGCATATTTCATGTCCTGTTTATTGGCAGCTACCACATAAGGCGTTGGGGCATAAGCCCGGAAAGTCTCCAGAATACTGCGCGCTTCGCGGAAGGTCTCAGGACGCGTGCTGTCGACCATGACGATAAATCCCAGCATGCCTTCTGACAGGATTTCCCACATAAAGTCAAAACGCTTCTGTCCGGGTGTGCCAAATAAATATAATACCAGGTCATCATCGACGGTAATGCGGCCGAAGTCCATTGCAACCGTGGTAGCTTCTTTAACAGAACGTTCAGCAGTAGATGAAATCGGTTTTTCTGTTGCAACAACCTCGATTTCGCTGACCGACTGAATGAACTGCGTCTTGCCAGCGCTGAAGGGTCCCGTCACAACCATTTTGACCGTTTGCATGAGCAAATTCCTCGAATAAGTTATAAAGAACGAATGCGGCCAATCAACCGATTGACCAGTGACTTTTGTTCCTCTCTATCTTCCACGGGGAACATACGCGTCGGCAGGGCACTCGATCCGCCTTCCGGTCGAATGATTTCCACCAAACCAGCTTGCAATAAACCGTAAACGATACGGCGAATATCCAAATCATTAAGTTTCGTGGCGCTGGCAATCTGATGGATCGAATTTTTGGGATTGATAAATGATACGACCCGCCATTCTTCAACGCTCAGATTTACATTGCGGATATTGGCGCCCGGTCGGTCCGTAAACTTGAGTGCCATGTCCAGGCTGGGAATCTCATCCTGTAATCGCTCCCACTCGCGCAACTGCCGCGACCCTTCAATAATTAAATTTTCCAGATCAAGGCGGATGTTGATGCGGTCGTCAGGGGGCAACATTTCGTTTTCAAAACGAAAAAAGCCTTCCACCCATGTAAATAGCCGCCGGATAATATCGGTAAAATATAGCTGCAGATTCATCAGGATATCATCTTGGGTGATATATCCGGCATTGATCAGCAGCAATCCGAGCTCTTTGTCTGTCATCTTGCCAGCTCGCCCCTGCAGTGCGCGATACTGCGTAGCACTCAACTTGTTGGCACGATGTAAGACTGACGCCAAACCATTTTCTTCATGACCGATGCGTGCATAGGATAACTTACCTTCCCGAAAAGCAACTTGCGCTGTTTCGTTTGGGCCTTCCACGATCAAGGTACCCGTCTTCTGGGCCAAATTGATCAGATTTAGTAGCTGTGTAATCGTGAAATCGCGTAAATTCCCACGCAGGGCCATGAATGCCTCAAGAAAGCTCCCCTAATCGGGGAGCATAGGGTATGCGAAAATTATACATGCAAGCAAGTCGCGCGTCAAACAACCAGCTTTCAATATTGATAAGCGCTCTGCCTGTGATGGAGCCATCCAAGAATCTCCCATGATCGCAAAAGCAGCAAATCGGTGATATATTAGCCAGACATAATCCACAGGAGATAAAAATGCGGGCAAAATCGCGCAGGGGCATTCTGCTCCTAGGTCTTCTCTTGCTGACAATTCCCATGGCCGGAACCCAGGGTGTCCGGGCGGAAGGCAGCTTCCAGGTCAGGAATGACCAGGCTTCGCTGCAATTTCCGGACAGTGTCACCTTTACCGCCACCATCCAGTCTACAACAACCATCACCTCGGTCATACTCGAATATGGGGTCGATCAGCAAACGTGCGGCACAGTCGTCGCCAAAGCCTTCCCCCAATTCGATACAGGCCAAAACGTCAACGCCGCATGGACCTGGGAGATGAAGCAATCCGGCTCGTTGCCACCGGGCGCGAAGATTTGGTGGCGCTGGCTGGCTACAGACACAAACGGGAACCAGTCCAGCACCAACCCCAATTCCGTGCAATGGCTTGATACCAAACACGACTGGCAAACCGTCAGCGGGGAAGACATCAACCTGCATTGGTACCGGGGTGGGAATTCCCTTGGGCAGGAGCTTCACCAGGCTGCCGTGGACGGCTTGCAACGCCTGGAACGCGATGCTGGCCTGAGCACCGACGGTCCTGTGGACCTTTACATTTACGCCAACACCAGCGATATGAAAGACGCCATCCTCTACGAACCATCCTGGACCGGTGGCATGGCCTTCCCGGCTTACAACATCGTCATCATCGGCATCTCACCCGACCAGATCGACTGGGGCAAACGCACCGAAGTGCACGAACTGACCCACGTGCTGGTCGGTCACCTGACCTTCTCCTGCCTGTCGGACGTACCCACCTGGTTGGACGAAGGCCTGGCGGTCTACAGCGAAGGCAAGCTGGAAGATTCGTCCCAGCGCCAGCTTGACCAGGCCATCCAGGACGATACGCTCTTCTCGGTCCGTTCACTGAGCGGCGGCTTCTCCGAAATCCCCGACAAGGCCGACCTTTCCTACAGCGAGTCCTACAGCATCGTCAAATTCCTGATCGAGCAATACAGCCGCGACCAAATGACCTCCCTCTTGCTGGCCCTTCGCGATGGCATGACGCCTGACGAAGCGCTGCAATCGGTTTATGGTTTCAACGTGGATGGGCTGGAATCTGCCTGGCGAGCTTCGATTGGTGCCAAACCGCGTGCCAGCACTGCCAACGCGACTCCCACGGCGCTTCCCACGCCGGTACCGACCATCCACCCGATTTCGGGCATTCCCGCCGCAGAGATCACCCCCTACGCTACGCCACCCATGGCGACTCCCGGCACCGCTCCCACGCAGACTGTCGCAACTCAGCCGGGACGGCCGCCGCTTTCCCTGACGCTGACCTTGATCTTCACTGGCTGCGTCTTGTTGATCGTTTTTGGTTTCATCGGTTTAGCCTTCTTTATGGCGATCAGTGACCGCAGGCGAAAAAAGGATTCATAATGCGCCACCACATTCTGCATTACATCCTACCAATCAGTACGTTGGTGCTCTTCGCCTGCCAATTCGGTACCGCGACCCCGGCGTCCACCTCGCCGCCATTGGTAACGCCACGGGCGGGTTCGGCGCAAACACAGGCACCGCCTCAAACAACGCTCCCCGACCTGCCAGCGACACCAACCCTGGGACCAAACACGCTGGTCGATGATGGGTTGGGCGTCCGCCTGGACTATCCCGACGGCTGGTCCCATGCATCCGGCAACAGCAGCGCTGGTCCGATCTTCGACCTGACCAGCCCCGACGGGCGCGCACTTTCACGGTTGTATTACTTCCCGGCCAACAGCGGCGATACGCCCGAGTCGCTTGCCCTGGATTTACAAGACCAACTCACAGGAGAAGTCCAGGTCACCAACACCAGTGAAGATGGGCCGATCACACTGAATAATGGCCAGCCAGCCTGGACCCTCGTCTTCGACTCCCGGCACAACACAAACAACCAGACGCTAACGGTCAACATTACGGCCGCCATCCACGGTCCGCGGTCATTCCTGCTGTTATCTTTCAGCGACCCGGACGGATACAAACTTTACCAGAAAGACATCCAGGCCATGGCGCTCTCGCTGGATTTCCAGTCGCCTTCTTTGATGGGCATCCCCAGCAACCAGGCCTTGGTGTTATCCGGAGGCGAGAGCACCAATCCGCGCGAATACGACCCGGCCACTACGCACGGTTCGGGCGACAAATTGACTTTCAGCGGGTTGGTCTCGTTCGATCCCAACCTGAACCTGACCCCGGATCTGGCCGGAAGCTGGGATGTCAGCCCGGACAACACGGTCTACACCTTCCACTTACGACAGAATGCCAAATTTCACGATGGGCGACCGGTCACCGCCCAGGATGTGGTCTATTCCTGGGAACGGGCAGCCGCGCCCCAAACGGAGTCGGATACGGTCATGACCTACCTGGATGATATCGTCGGAGTCAAGGAAATGCACCAGGGGCAGGCGGAGCATATTTCTGGTCTCAATATCCTGGACGACCACACCCTGCAGGTCACAATCGACGCACCCAAACCTTATTTCCTGCTGAAGCTGACCTACCCGACCGCCTTCGTGGTGGACAAAGCCAACGTCGAATCGGGGCCGGATTGGTATCGCACGCCCAACGGCACCGGGCCGTATAAACTGATCAAGTGGGAAAAATTCAAAGCGATGGTCTACCAGCGCAACCTGGACTTCTACCTGGGCTCACCGGCCATCCCTTACGTGATCGTGCAGTTATACTCAGGGATTGGCATTCGCTTATATGAGGCCGGCGAGATCGATCTGACTGGAATCTCGTCTTACTCGGTAGCGCGCGTGCAGGATCCCAAAGACCCGCTGCACGCCGACCTGTACAGCGGCGTCAGCCTGTGCACTGGCTTTGTCTACTTCGATACCACCCGCCCTCCGTTCGATGATGTCAAGGTCCGTCAGGCTTTCAGCATGGCCTTCGACCGCCAAAAATTTATCGACGTGGTCTTGAACGGTTCGGCGCTACCTGCCGAAGGCCTTTATCCCCCGGCGCTGCCCGGTTACAACCCGAACCTGAAGGGGCTGGCTTATGATCCGGTCCATGCACGCGAACTGCTCAAGCAATCCAAATACGGCGGAGCCGGGAATCTAGCTCCGATCGTCTACACCGACGCAGGCATCGGCAACGACGCCCATCCAAGCGTGGCAGCCATGGCCCAGATGTGGGAGCAGAACCTGGGCGTCAAGATCACGATCGAGAACATCGAGCCTGACCGCTACCTGGACGAAATTTACGCCGGGCATCACGGACAGATGTTCGATGGCGGCTGGTGCGCGGACTATCCCGACCCGCAGAATTTTGCTGACGTGCTGTTCCACAGCGGCGCACCGCAAAACAACGGCGGTTACAGCAACCCCAACCTGGACGCCCTGCTCGAACAGGCACGCGTGGAGCAGGACGTGCAAAAACGGATCACGCTCTATCAGCAGGCAGAGCAAATCATAGTAGACGATGCGCCGGTACTCTTTACCACCCATGCGCTCTCGTACATGCTGGTCAAACCTTATGTCAAAGGCTTCGTTCTAACCCCGATCGACATTCCACTGGAAAGATACATGTGGTTGGAAAATAAATAAAAAAAATCAGGGCAGCCCGCTGTGCTGCCCTGTATCTACGGTCTGGCCTCGACCACAAATTCAACGCGGGTGATCTCACCCGCCAAACTTGAGATCATAAATTCAAAAGGCAGCGTGCTTCCCGGCCCCAGCTTATCCTGCGCTTCCCACCTGCGTACGCCAACCACGTTTCCGACCTTATCGTAAGCCACGGCCGCCACCCAGATGTGACTGGCAGCCTCGTTTTTTTTCGGTAAGAAGACCTGCCCGCTGACTTGAGCAGTCTTCCCGCTCCAGTCTATATTGGCCAGCGTATTTTGCACCACAGCCGGCAGGTAACGCTTATCCCCCGGCAGCAGGCGGACAGCCGTCAGCACCTGCACAAGCGGATGGGCATCAGGTGGGATTTCGGGGGCAAAGAATATCGTCAGCGGAATGGAGGCCCCCGGTGGCAGGATGTTGAGCGGCGAAAAGGCCGTCCGGCTGGCAAGCTGCTTCCCATTCGCATCCTGCAACGTGACCTGGGCGGTAATGTTTTCCAGCCTCTCGGCGTAATTATTGTGCACCAGCACCAGGCACCACATCCCTTTGTCCAAGGTCGGATAGCAGGCCGCTTGCTGAACCGGGAACGGCACGGGGGTGGGTGTCGACTCGCCCGAGAGATTGCCCGATCCAGTCGGGATGTGCAAATCCTGTCCCAGCCTCAATGCCGAGGGGATCACGCCTGGATTGGCCGCCATCAGATCGTCCAGCGAGACTCCGAATTTCTCGGCAATGGTGCTCAAAGTATCTCCAGCGACAATTTTATAGTTGAATGGCGTGGGGGTCGGGAGGACCGGCTGGGTCTCGACCAGCAGACCCGCGGGGTTTGCTGGCGTCGGGCTGGATGTGACCGTCGCATAGAACTGCAAAACCGGCGTCTGCGTGGGCCGTGAGCCATCAGAATTTGGTCCACAGGCTGATAAAGCCAGAACAGCCAGCACGATCCAGAAGAAACGCTTGTACACAAAGGACATGGCGGGGATTATACAACAGCAAAGGAATTGCAAGGGTTATTATCCCGATCTTCAGCTATACTTTTTTAATCCCGGATATTTCTCAGTACTGGAGGGAATCCTTGGATAACTTCAATTACACTCCCATTGATGCTCCCAAACCCAAACATTCCGGCCTCGGCATCGCTTCTCTGGTAATCGCCGTTATCTCGATCCTGCTCTTCTGTCTGGGGTTGGGTGTGGCAGTCTTTGCTTCGGCTTCCGACCCGGCAACCATCGAATCCATGCCAAGCGATTCGCCTCTTTACCTTACCGTCGGATTAATGATCTGTTTTGGCGGCGGGCTGGACCTGGTCGGTCTGGGATTGGGGATTGGCGGTCTCTTCCAGCCAGATCGCAACAAGACTTTCTCAATTCTCGGGATCGTTTTCAACCTGCTGTTCTTATGCGCAGTGGGAGCGTTGATGGTGATCGGAAATCTCGCCCCTTAAAACTGCCCCACCGGATTGGCGGGGCAGTTTGTTACTCCACAGTTGTGAAATATTTTTTTTCGAGGTCCTGCCAGGTTTCGTTCTCTGGCAGGTGCATATATGCACTCAACAGCGGGTGTACGCGCTGGATTTCCTGCGCCATGCGGAGCGCCACACGGCGGATTGAGAAATGCGCGTTGGCAGCAGCGCGCAGCTGGCAAAAATGGTAGGCTTCGCGCAAATTGAAGCGCGCCAGCACACGGCGATTAAAGCCGTTCGGGACGACATACTGCGCTACCTGGGGATTCCATTCCGCCAACTTCTCATAGGTCTCGGCCGCAGCCCCCATCGCCTTGTGGTAGGCAGTCTCAAAACCTGCTTCCGCGATCAGGCGTGGGACTGCGTAACCCAAGCGGGTCGTCAGAGCCTGGGGTGTCTGAGTCATCATGCGGTGACGTTTGAACTCGAAGTATGCACCCTGGTCCATGACCAGATCGAAGATGTATGTACAGTATTCCAGTTCGCGCAAAGGGATGTCGAAACGGCCCAGTCGTCCGAGCAGGGACTCCGCCAGTTTAGCGCGTTCCGGCTCGGATGCAGCCTGAACCGATTCCAGAGCCTGGACATATGCTTGCTCCCCAAAGCGGTACATTGCCGCTGCCAGCACTCGCATCTCGCCTGCCGGGTCAAAATCCACCAACCTGCACCAGTCTGCCCCGCTCCGCTTTTGTGATTTGTGAGATGTGCGAGCTCCCAAATCAGCACTGGTTTCCAGTAAATATGGCACGGCTTCGGCATACTTGACCAGCGTAGGCACTTCACCCCTGGCCACGGTCCTGACCGTCTCGCCGATCTCGCGCACCTCGGCCAGTGGATGTGAGAGCAGCTTGCGGATGGCGCTCTCCAGCACACGCGCGTTGGCCGTCAGGCCAACATTGGCCAGCGCCGCCGCAGGGAGCAGGAAACGACAGGTGTCCACATACTGAGAGCGTACCCGTCGATCCCAGGCCTGCTCAGATTCGTTTTCACGGCGAGGTGACTTTACTTCGATCAACCCGCGGACAGGGGTCAGCGAGTCGGTATAAGCCTGAAATAACATCCGCACCGTGCGCACATATTCCTCGCGCAACGCATGGCCTTCCAGTTCCGGCGGGATGGTGAAATCATCCAAACTCCATTTTTGGTAACGGGTCGATTTCTCGGTGTATGAAGCCAGCCGGTTGGATTCGATACACTCGATCGCAATGCGCGAGACGTTTTCAATGGCAATGTGCAAAATCGCATGTTCGGCGACCGAGGCATGACCATAGCCAACCACCCACTTCTCGTGGAATTGGGAGGATTTTTCGTCAGTCAACTCAGCAGCGATGTCGCGGAACGGCAGCGGGGAGCGGGAGGTCTTGGCAAACGCCACAGCGATGGTTTCTGGAGAAAGATATTTTGGAGAGAGTAGATAAATTTCGCGGGGAGGCATGGGCGGTCCTTGGTCGGGAGGTCTGAACGCTTCTGCGCAACTATATAAGAAAACGTCCCCAAAAGCAAGGGGACGTCAGCAGCATCTCGCTGGAGATCGGATCAGTTCCCTTCCTCCAGGATTTTTCGCCCGTCTTCGATGTCTTGACGGATCTGCACCAGCAGGGTTTCCACGGATGGGAAACGCAATTCGTCGCGCAAGCGCTCCACAAATTCTAATTTAAGTATCTGACCATATAAATCGCGGTCGAAATCAAGGATGTGGGCTTCCACACTGGGAATTTGCTTGTCAGGTGTGAAGGTCGGGTTGATGCCGATATTAATCACCGCCTGATGCTTCTCATCACCAATGCAAGCCCAACAAACGTAAACACCATTGGACGGGATAACTTTGTCAAGCGGGTAATCGAGGTTGGCGGTCGGAATATTGATACGCCGCCCGCGCCCGTCGCCGTGCACAACCGGTCCGCTCAGGGCATAGCAGCGACCCAGGGATCTGGCGGCGCCGGAAACGTCTCCGGAGGTGATTCGCCTGCGGATTTTACTGGAAGACAGGATCTCGTCCCCGTTTGTCACAGCCTCGAGCGGCTCGACACGATAATCCAATTCCCTGCCCAATTCGGAGAGACGATCATAATTTCCTTCGCGATTGTGGCCGAGGGCAAAGTCATAACCGATCAGCAGGTGGGACAGGCCCAGGTGCTGCTTGATACGCCCCATGAAATCCGCTGCAGAAGTTGATGCCAGCTCGCGCGTGAAAGACTCGGTGACCACCACATCCACCCCAAACTGGCCGAGCAGTTCGGCGCGTTCTTCAGGAGTGGTCAGGCATTTGAAATCCGGACGATTGCTCAACACGGCAGCCGGGTGCGGAGAAAAGGTAAGCACAACGGCAGGTGCGGCTTGTGCATGCGCACCTGCGGTCAGTTTTTGCAAGATAGCCTGGTGTCCGCGATGAACACCATCGAAGACACCAATGGTCAGCCAGGCATTTTGTAATGTTACGTCATCCAGGGAAAGGTAATGTTGCACGGCTGAACTCAAGATATCTGTTAACGAAAATATTTAGTTGGTGAAGAATACTTTCTTCGGCTGCCACTCGCGGCTGCCTTCTTCGCCCTCGACCAGTTCCATCAGAGCTACCAATTCACCCTGGGTGCTGACGCCGCGAACCATGCTACCCAATTCGTCATCGGTTTCGGCTTTGACACGATGTCCATGGCGAACTTCCTCGACCTCGTCCGGGTCAAGTTCGACCGCCGTCCAATCACCCAATGCTTCGGCAGCCGGGATCAGGTATTGATACCAGTTTCCGGCTGTAAAGGCTTCTTGCAATTTACGCAGCGGCACGGCATCGCGCAGGCTAAAGCGTCCGCTTTTCGTGCGGCGCAAACCAACCAGGTAGGCGCCACAACCCAGTTCATTACCCAGATCGTTGGCCAGCGAGCGAACGTAAGTACCCGATGAACAATGGACGTCAACCACCACTTCCGGTGGAGCCCATTCAAGCACTTCCAGGTGATGGACCTGGATAATGCGAGGTTCGAGTTTCACCTCTTCTCCCTTGCGGGCCATTTCGTAAGCCTTGCGTCCTTTGACCTTGACAGCCGAATACGGCGGTGGGGTCTGTTCGATCTCGCCCTCATAGGTTTTGAGGACTGTCTCAAATTGTTCCTCGGTCACATTGACAGGTTCATCCTGGCGGGTAAAAGTACCGTCAGCGTCAAATGTATCGGTCGAAGACCCCAGGCGGATGATGGCTTGATAGCGCTTGTCCGCGGCCGAAACATATTCACTCAAACGCACAGCCGGGCCTACCAAAATGACCAACACGCCGGATGCGCGCGGGTCGAGCGTGCCGGTATGTCCGGCGCGGCGGATACTTGTCCCGTTGCGGACAGCCTGGACCACATCGTGCGAGGTCATACCCACCGGTTTATCCACCACCAATACGCCGGAGATGGCGTTCTGCATATCTTGGTTATTCATCGTATTGTATTCCTCCTGATTTGGAAACCAATTCCCCTACGTTTGTGGTTCAATTCTCTAACCCTAGCATTTCTCTTGTTCCCTTTAAGACCAGGGGTTGGACTTCGCTCAACTTACCGGGAATATCGGCTCCGGCCGCGGCAGCATGTCCGCCTCCGCCGAAATGCGTTGCGACCGGCGAAACGTCGATTCTGGAGTCCAGAGCCCGCCAGGATACTTTGACACGATTGTCCGCTTGTTCGACGAAGATCATCCCAACTTTGCAACAGTCGATCGACGAAATGATATTAATTAAGTCGGCGTCATCATTGCCAGAATAACCACTTTCCTTGCGATTTTCCAATGTCAACGTAGCCCAAACCAGGCCGTCTGAATTTTCCAGCTTTGAAAGGCCAGCGCCCCAATAGCGCGCAGCCGGGATCGTGCGGCGTATCAGTGCGCGCATATACAACTCAGGCATATCAACGCCTGTTTCCATTAACAATGCTGCCTGGCGCAGCGCCTGGGGAGTCATGTTGGACGTGCGGAAACCGAGAGTATCAGTGATGATACCAGTCAACAGGGCGGCAGCAATCGGCTTGGTGATCTCAAATCCCCAGGCCGGCAGGTAATCGGTCAGAATGGCCGCTGTGGCTACCGCTTCCGATTCGATCAGATTCAGCTTTCCGAATTTTTCATTGGTAACATGATGGTCAATATTGAGGTCGGGTTGGCCGAATGATTGGAGCTGATCACCCACTCGCTTTAAATCAGAACAATCGACGACGATGAATGTATCAAACTCACCCTCAGGCGAAGTCCGCACCAACTGGCTGCCTTCCAGATTACGGAAGGAGGACGGTACACCATCCGCCAGCACCATCTGGACATTTTTTCCTGCGTTCTGCAAAGCCAAGCCTAAAGCTATCAGAGAACCGATGGCGTCGCCGTCCGGTCGGACGTGCGAGGCCATCAGCACCTTATTAGCAGCAGCCAAGCGTTCCTTGATTTTAGCGCTCAATGGTTCATCCATAAATTCTCAGAAACCTCCGAATTCCGTGCCTCAATTGTGACGGGATGAAACATCACAATAAAAACCGCGAAATTATATCAGTCATTCTTAGATTTATTCTTAAGTTCTGTTAACAAACGCTCGATGTGGTCAGCGTGTTCCGGGGTTGGGTCCCAATGAAAACGCAGGTTGGGGAAAACCCGCAACTCTACGCGAGCAGCCAACTCCCGACGGATAAACCCGCTGGCGCTCTCCAATCCGACCAGGATTTCCTCGGAGCGGCTCGCGCCTTCCACTGCCGACACGTACACATCAGCAAATGCCAGTTCCCGGTCGACTTTGACATCGGTTACAAATATCTGTTCCAGACGCGGGTCTCTGATGTCACGGATCAACATTTCCGAGAGTTCCCGGCGGATGCGGTCAGCAATGCGTTGTAAGCGAATTCCGGATGGCATAATTCTACATTACTCGAGGATCGATTTCAGAACAATCCCAATAGAATCTACGAAGATTTTTCCAAGACGTAGCACTCGAGCCGGTCACCGACCTCGATATCATGGAAGTTCTTCAAACCAACCCCACAGTCGAAACCCTGACGGACTTCTCGCACATCGTCCTTCTCATGCTTCAGCGAAGACATTTCGCCTTCGAAAAGCAAATCTTCGCCGCGATACAAGCGAATTTTGGCATTACGACGCAATTCACCGTCTGTTACACGGCAGCCAGCGATCCTGCCTACTTTGGAGATCGGGAAGACGGCTCGGACTTCTGCTTTGCCGATCGGCTTCTCGATGAAATCTGGCTGCAGCATCCCCTTCAGCGCTTTTTCAATATCTTCGCTCATGCGGTAGATGATCTCGTAAAGACGGATCGAGACACCTTCGACTTCCGCCAAACGACGAGCCGCGACGTCAGCCTGGACGTTGAAGCCAATCACGATTGCCTGGGAAGCCGAAGCCAGCATGATATCGTTTTCACCAATGTTCCCGGTTTCGGAGTAGAGCACATTGATGGCAATATCGCCTTTACCCAGCTTTTCCAATTCACCGACAATCGGCTCAAGCGACCCCTGGACATCAGCCTTGATGATCAACCGCAGTTCACGCGTTTCACCGGCTTGATATAACGCAAACAAGTCTTCCAGGGAAGCTTTTTTGCCAGTATCTGCTTTTTGTTTGCGGGCAATCACGCGTTCCCCGACGATTTGACGCGCTTCCTTCTCCGAGTCGACCACACGGAACACATCACCCGCGGCTGGGACGTCGTCCAAACCCATCACGGCCACTGGCATGGACGGGCCGGCAGTAGTAACTGGATTGCCGCGAAAATCAAAGATCGCTTTTAGACGCCCATTGGACATCCCGGCCACTACGACATCACTGGCATTCAATGTCCCGTTCTGAACCAACAATGTCGCCATGACCCCCTTCGACTTATCCAGCTCCGCCTCGATGACTGTGCCAATCACCTTGCCATCCGGGTTGGCACGGATATCCGAATTGTCCGAGACCAGCAGAATCGCTTCCAGCAAGTCGCTGATACCTTCTTTTTGCTTGGCTGAAACCGGAATAACCATGGTATTGCCGCCCCATTCATCGGGAACAAGCTCCAATTCCGCCAGTTGCTGCTTGACGTGGTCAGGATTGGCATTTGCCTTATCGATTTTATTCAAAGCCACCACAATCGGCACTCGCGCCGCTTTGGCATGTGCAATCGCTTCCTTGGTTTGCGGCATCACTCCATCATCCGCTGCTACGACCAACACAACGATATCGGCTCCCTGGGCTCCGCGTGCCCGCATGGCAGTAAACGCAGCATGACCGGGTGTGTCGAGGAAAGTTATCGCCTTGCCCTGGTGCTCGATCTGATAAGCACCGATGTGCTGGGTAATGCCACCGGCTTCTCCCTCAGCGACATTAGTTTGACGGATCGCGTCCAACAGAGAGGTCTTCCCGTGATCCACATGTCCCAAAATAGTCACAACCGGTGGACGGTTTACAAGTTTCGACTCGTCTTCGTCAGCGATCAGGCGTCGCCAGAGCGGGATTTCGCCAGTTTCTTTTTCTTCAACATCATCAGGCGATTCAAGAACAGTTTCGAAGCCCATATCTGCGGCGACAATCGCTGCCGCATCATAGTCAATCTGCTGATTGATGCTAGCCATGACCCCATTACTCATCAAGGTTTTGATGATCTGAATGGGGCTGATTTCCATGATCTGTGCTAAATCACGAATTGAAATGTTAGCAGGGATTTCAATTTTCTTGTTCCCGTTTTCGCTCATAAGGACAACTCCTTCGGTAGGATACTCGTCATCTCCGCCATCCATCCCCCAGATGGTGTTGCGGAAATCCTTCCCAGAAGCCTTGCTGCATGCCACGTGAGCGAAAACTGACCGGTCGATCACATGGCGCGTTTATCCGTTCACAGGAGTCTCTTCCGACTCCACAGGGAGCGTATCCATAAAGGCTTCCAGATATTTACTTTCATCAGCGGTCAACTCAGTTTTCAGGGCCTTCCCCAGACTGCCCTTCAATCCTTGTTCCCAGCAGGTGCGGCGGTCGTGCAAATAAGCGCCACGCCCGGCTATTTTACCGGTTGTATCCACCTGCACCCCCTCCGGCGTGCGGACAATGCGAATCAATTCTCGCTTGGACAACACGCTGCGGCAACCTACACAGGTTCGCTGAGGGATGTGTTTGACGCGCTTAACAGGTTTTTTAGCCACCTTGTTCCAAAGCCTCTACTCCGGCCTAATTCATTCGTAAATAAACTGGAGAAAGAGGAAACGAATTACCATTCTTCTTCCCAACCGTCTCCACCACGCTTGTGTTTCTTATGTTTTACGACTTCGCCAAGTTCTTCATCGTATTCCAGCTTGACGTGTTTCTTTTTCTTCTTCTTATCCTTTTTATCGCCATCTTCATCTTCTTCTCCTTCGCTCTCGCGTGCCTTGAGCAATTCTTCAGAGATGGCAAACATTTTATCGAAGTCAACTTCTTCAACTTTTTCGGGTACTTCCTGCGCTTCGACTTCGTCGGCCGCAGCCGTCTCGACTGCTTCGGGGACAGCCTCAATCTGGGCTTCTTCCACTGTTGCGGCTTCGGGTTCAACCTCGACTGCAGATTCAGTCACGGTTTCGGGAACAGCCTCGCCTTCCGCCTGAACTTCGGCTTCGGCCGGAATCTCTTCCACAATTTCCGGTTCGGGCTCAGGCTCAGGGAAGGTCACATCGGCCAACACGCTCTCCAGGTTTTCCATGGCCTTCGGACCAATGCCGGGTAAACCAAGCACTTTTTCGGGATCGAGCTTCATTTCAAGCATCAAATCACCGATGGTTTCATGTTTACCCTCGGTCAGGATCGTATAGACATGATCAGTCAAACCGAGCTGGTCGAGCGGAGTTTCAAAGGCCACGGCCGGAATTTCAGCCCGAACGGCTTCAATGCGTTCTTCTTCAGCCTTTTGCGCCTCTTCCTGAATTTGCAGCGTCCGGTGTTCGACGCGATCAACAAACTGTCCCAGTTGCTGGTACTCTTCGGGAGTAACGGGGCGCCCTTCGGCCTTCTTGGTCAGAATCTTCTCTACAGCCGGAATACTCTCGACCGCCACTGGCAGCATGGCTGCCAATTCAGTATCAGCTTGCAGCTTGGCAATCGAATCACCAGCTGCCTCGACCAGACTCTTAATGTCGATCCGCCAGCCGGTCAGCTTGGCCGCCAATCTGGCATTTTGCCCATCGCGGCCGATTGCCAGACTTAATTGATCCTCAGTCACCACGACTGTCGCTGTCTTTCCGGCATCACCATTATCAGACAGGAAAACACCGGTAACACGCGCCGGGCTGATCGCTTTGGAAATATAGATCACCGGGTCGGGATTCCACTCGATGATATCGATTTTCTCATCGTGCAATTCACGCACAATCGCCTGAATACGCACACCGCGGATGCCAACACAGGCGCCAACCGGGTCGACGCCGGGCTGGGTAGCCATGACAGCCACCTTCGCGCGTTGTCCCGGTTCGCGAGCAATCGCGCGGATTTCAACGATGCCGTGATAGATTTCTGGTACTTCGTTTTCGAGCAGGCGGCGCAGGAAATTACGATGCGCGCGAGATAGAATGATCTGCGGTCCGCGTGAACCATCCTTGACCTCGAGCACTACCGCGCGAATGCGGTCGTGAACTTTAAAATGTTCGCGGGGAATCTTCTGACTGTTGGGCATCAGGCCTTCGGCCTTCATATCCAGGCCAATCGTCACACCTTGATTGCTAACTGCCTGGATCACACCGCTGACAATCTCGCCCAACTGGCGCTCAAAATATTCCAATTGCGCGCTGCGTTCTGCCTCCCGGATACGCTGCTGGATAACCTGACGGGCTGTCTGCGCAGCAACCCGGCCAAAATCAGAGGGCGTGGATTCGACCAACACCATATCATTCAGCTGGGCGTCCGGTTCGACCTGGCGGGCTATGTCGAGCAGCACCTCGGTGCGCTCATCCTGCACATCTTCCACCACTTCTTTCTCAGCGAAGATGGTCACCTGCCCGGTTTCGGGATCTACCTTGGCCTGGACTTCCTGTGCGTTCGAAGCATTAACAGACCGGCGGTACGCAGAAATCATGGCGGACTCGATTGCCCCCAGGATGATCTCCTTCGGCAGTTGTTTTTCCTCCAACACTTCGTTGAAAGCCAGGGCAAACTCGTTTTTCATGCTAAAAATTGCTCCAAATATATCTAGATTGCCTTACAAGCAGAAAAGTGGGGGTTGCCCACTTTTCGGTGCTTGCCGTATTGGTGTGGATGAGATTTTAGCATAGAAACAGGTACGATGCAAGGTTTGGAGAGCCCGGGGCCGGGCGTTTCATATAAATTTCTAACCGGGACTTTAGGGTATACTCGGTTGGAAAGAGACTATTCAGGATATCTCCCATGAAACAACTCTTGCAAAATCTACGCGACGGCAAAACCGTCGTTGAGGAAGTCCCGGTTCCCAGCCCTGGGGCCGGGCAGGCGCTGGTCAAAGTAGCCGCCTCGCTCGTTTCGGCCGGCACCGAACGCATGCTGGTCGAATTCGCAGAAAAATCGTTGGTCGGCAAAGCCCAATCGCGTCCCGACCTGGCCAAACAGGTGCTGGATAAAATGCAGCGCGAAGGCGTGATCCCTACTTTGCAGTCAGCCTTCAACCGCCTCGACCAACCGATGGCACTGGGCTACTCCTCCGCCGGGACCATCGTCGACCTGGGTGATAATATGGAGGGCTTCAAGGTCGGCCAACGCGTGGCCTGCGCGGGCGGCGGATACGCCGTCCATGCCGAATACAACCTGGTTCCGCGCAACCTGCTGACAGCGCTGCCCGACTCGGTCGATTTCGAATCAGCCGCCTTCACTACCCTGGGGGCCATCGCCCTGCATGGTTTTCGTCTGGCCGAACCCCGGCTTGGCGAGAACGTGGCCGTGATTGGCTTGGGGCTCCTGGGTTTGTTGACAGTTCAATTTGCAGCTGCAGCCGGAGGCCGGGTCATGGGCATCGACCTAAACCTTGAGCGGGTCAAACTCGCGAATCAATTCGGGATTTCGGCCTGCTCCCGCCAGGACGCGGAGGAACAGTCCCAGGCTTTTACCGCCAACCGCGGCTTCGATGCCGTCCTGATCTGCGCCGACACTCCTTCAAACGACCCGGTCGAACTGGCCGGAACCATCGCCCGTGACCGGGCGCGGATTGTGGCGACAGGCGCGGTCGGTTTGACGATCCCGCGCAAAATCTACTACGAAAAAGAACTGAACTTCATCAATTCGCGCTCCTACGGACCCGGCCGCTACGACCCGTCTTATGAAGAGAAGGGCCAGGACTACCCCGCCGGTTACGTGCGCTGGACCGAGGGCCGGAATTTCGAGGCCTGCGTCAGCCTGATGGATAGTGGAAAGTTGAAGGTCCAACCGCTGATCACTCACCGCTTCCCGATCGAAAAAGCCGCAGAGGCGTACGAGATCATCACCGGGAAGAAGAAAGAAGCGTTCCTGGGCATTCTGCTGACCTATCATCAAGGGGAAAAAGAAGCCCGCCAAAAGGTGGATTTAGGCACTATCTCTCGCTCTTCGACCGCTAGTGTAAAACTGGGTGTGCTCGGCGCCGGTCTGTACGCCAACGCCACGCTGCTGCCCGCCCTGAAAAAGGTGGATGGCCTCGAATTGGTCGGCATTGCCTCCGCGGGCGGATTACATGCCCAGCACACCGGGAAAAAATTCGGCTTCCAGTATGCCTGTTCCAATGACGAGCAGATCCTGAACGACCCGCAGATCAACACGCTTGCCATCCTGACGCGCCACGATACCCATGCTGATTTGGTGATCAAAGCCCTGCAGGCTGGCAAACACGTCTTTGTCGAAAAACCCTTGGCGATCAATAATGATCAGCTTTCAGCGGTCAGGGAGGTGTTGACCGCCGCAGACCGTCCATTTCTGACGGTCGGGTTCAACCGCAGGTTTGCACCGTTGGCCCGGCAGCTGGCGGCATTTATGTCCAACCGGAATGAAGCCATGCACATCCACTACCGCGTCAATGCCGGGTATATCCCGCGCAACCACTGGACACAGGACCCTGAGGTCGGCGGCGGGCGGATCATCGGCGAGGGCTGCCATTTCGTGGACTTCCTCACCTTCCTGGTCGGTGCTGCTCCAGAATCTGTCAGTGCACAGGCTCTGCCAGATGGCGGCAAATACAGCGAAGATAATCTATCCATGGCATTCAGCTTCCCAAACGGCTCACTTGGCGTGGTGGATTACCTGGCCAATGGCGATAAATCCTTTCCCAAGGAGCGCATCGAAGTCTTCTGCGGTGGCAAGATCGCCGTGCTGGATGACTTCCGCACACTGGAAACAGTGCAGGACGGCAAACGCAGGACCATCAAGCGCGCACAGGATAAAGGCTGGGTGGACGAGTGGAAAGCCTTTATAAAAGTAATCCATGAGGGCGGTCAGCCGCCGATCCCGTACGAGCAGTTGCTCGGCGTGACGAAAGCCACCTTTGCAGCAGTGGAGTCTATCCGCCAAGACGGCGAGAAAATCATCTTGACGTAGGAGCACGCATGCCCCACACCTCATTCGCCACAACCACCCGCGGTCTAAATCGCGATTTGCCGCCCATGCGCTTGTTCGAAAAAGCCAAGAAGCTGGGCATCTGGAATCCTGCGGATATTGATTTGTCTGCCGATAAGACCGATTGGGCTGGACTGAAAGATCAGGAAAAAGACCTGATCTGGCGCCTGACAGCCATGTTCCAGGCTGGCGAAGAGGCCGTGACCCTCAACCTGCTGCCGCTGATCGGCACAATCGCATCCGAGGGCCGTCTCGAAGAAGAAATGTTCCTGACCACTTTTCTGTTCGAGGAAGCCAAACACACCGACTTCTTCCGCCGCTTTCTCGACGAAGTTGCCGGCAGTCCCGCGGACCTTTCCCGCTACCACACCGACAATTACCGCGCCATTTTTTACCAGGCGCTCCCTTCTGCACTTGAGGCGCTCAGAGACGACCCAAGCCCAACAGCACAGATCCGCGCTTCGGTGACTTACAACATGCTGGTCGAAGGCGTACTGGCTGAGACCGGTTACCACGCCTTCTACAGTATGCTGGAGCGCAACGACCTGCTGCCCGGGTTGCGTCAGGGCATCGGGCTGCTTAAGCAGGACGAGTCGCGCCACATCGCCTACGGCGTCTACCTGCTCTCGCGCCTGGTGGCCGAGCATCCGGACGAATGGGCAACGCTCGAAACGCAGATGAACGCGCTGCTGCCGGCTGCAATTGGTGTCATCGGCGACGCCTTCGCCGCCTACGCTGTCGTCCCGTTCGGCCTGGTCGAAGACGACTTTGTCAACTATGCCATGGACCAGTTCTCCAAGCGCTTCGCGCGACTTGAGAAAGCCCGCGGTGCCACATTGGTTGAGATCAACCGCGTGGCCAGCGAAACCGACGAAGCCTAAATACGCTGGGCGGTCCTTCTCTCCTGTGTAAGCGATATGTCATTAATTTCCCGCCTGTCCCTCGCTATTAAAGCCGCCCGCCAGTTGGGCCTGACCGCGGTAATGCTGAATGCGTTGTATCGCTTCGGGTTGGCTACCGGCCATTACCGGCGTGTGCTCCATCCGCCGGAAGCAGTTCCAGGCTTGCAGCTCCAGTTCATCCTGCCGATCCCAACACGGGACGAGCTATCGGCCGTCCTCGGCGGCGAAGGCAAAACCAAGCTGCTGGCCGAAGCCGATGAAATCCTCAGCGGAAAAATCCGCCCCTTTGGCGGCCAGCCGGTCGAACTGAAGCTCGATCCAGACGGATCTCTGGCCGACTGGACGGACTACGAGACCGGCAAGATCCCCACGCAAGGCGATGTCAAATTCATCTGGGAACCGGCCCGTTTCGGTTGGGCGACCGTCCTGGCACGCGCTTTTTTCCTGACCGGGGACGAAAGCTACGCCGATTTTTTTTGGAAGCAATTCGAGGGATTCACATCCACCAATCCACCCTACCGCGGCCTGAATTGGACCTCCGCCCAGGAGGCCGCGCTGCGGATCATCACCTGGACTTTCGCCTGGCACCTGCTGCGAGAAGCGAGAGCCAGCACCCCGGCGCGGATCGCGGCACTGGCGCAAGCCATCGCCGTACACGCGGCGCGCATCCCGCCCACGCTGCCCTATGCCCGCTCACAGAACAACAATCACCTGCTGAGCGAGGCAGCCAGCCTGCTGACAGCCGGGCTGGTCCTGCCGGAGCACCCACAGGCAAAGGCCTGGCGGGAGTTGGGGCGGAAGTGGTTCAACCGCGGCCTGGAGGCGCAGATCGGCCCGGACGGCGAATACGTCCAGCACAGCACCAACTACCAGCGGCTGATGCTGCAACTGGCTTTATGGGTCCGGGCCATTCCGGGGGAGAAACAGGGTGGTCCAGCCTCTGATTTCCTGACCGCCAAATCCAGGTCAAAGCTGGCCGAGGCCACGCGCTGGCTGCTGGCGCTGCTCGACCCAAGGAGCGGGGGAGTCCCCAACCTGGGACCCAACGACGGCGCTTACATCCTGCCGCTGGCCGGCCTGCCTTTTGCGGATTACCGTCCGGTGACACAGGCAGCCGCCCGGGCTTTCCTGGCCCAGGACGCCCTCGCTCCCGGTTTGTGGGATGAGATGAGTTTGTGGTTTGGCCTCACACCCTGCCAACAGCAGCCGGCACCCGACCCCTACCTGGAAATCCTGCAATCCTTAGTTCCAGTCATCCACCAGGGGGAAACCTGGGCTTACCTGCGCGCCAAACAATTGACATCGCGCCCCGGTCATGCAGACCAACTGCATCTCGACCTGTGGTGGCGCGGACTCAACCTGGCGCTCGACCCCGGGACGTATTCGTACAATGCCGAACCGCCCTGGGATAATGCACTGACCTCCACACTGGTCCACAATACCATCAGTGCGGAGGGGCGCGAGCAGATGACCCGCGCCGGGCGCTTCCTGTACCTGGACTGGCAGGCAGCCAACGCCACCTGGGGCGGCGAAGGCGACCTGCGCCAGGGACGATTGGAGCTGCACGCCAGCCAGCGCGCTTACGGGCTGTGGCATCGGCGCAGCGTGGTCAGCCGGGAGGGCCTCTGGCAAATCGAGGATCACCTTTATCCTCTCGATCCGAGCCAACCGCAGCCGGTCCATCGCTATCGCCTGCACTGGCTGGTGCCGGATTGGGAGTGGGAGCTTGCCAAACGGGAAGCAGGAGTCGAGCTGCGGTTGAAATCTCCGCATGGCTGGATTACCCTGCAAGTCAGCCTCGATCCGGCTGAGCTTGAACTCGCCCCCACCCTGATCCGCGCCGGGAAACTGCTGCACGGCGCAGGAACAGCCAGCCCAATCTTTGGCTGGGTTTCCCCTACGTACGGCTTAAAAGTCCCGGCGTTGTCCCTGGCAGTTGAAGTACAATCGTCCGGGAGCCTGACCTTCACCAGCCAGTTTGGATTCCCGCGATAAGCATGCACATTCTACTCATTCATCAAGCCTTTGCAGCCCTCGACGAACCCGGCGGTACGCGCCATCACGAACTGGCGCGTTACCTGGCATCCAAAGGCCACCGTGTGACCGTGATCGCCAGCCCGGTCTCGTATTTGACAGGCACTGCCCCCCCCACCTCT
>Ga0315535_1000758_pt1 | contig 22340 bp, 19 predicted proteins | sample SalMarSW160220MG_2_FD_203092 | JGI IMG/M metagenome (GOLD analysis project Ga0315535, IMG submission 203092) | Salt marsh sediment microbial communities from the Plum Island Ecosystem LTER, Massachusetts, United States - Salt Marsh Sediment SW1602-20 ... | reverse complement strand
ACTCGATACGATCTTGAGGTAACCGAGGATTTTTTAGCGGACAGACTTGACAATGAGGTTCATGCTCTTCAAGCGCAAACAGGCTAAAATGTGCCGAAGTTATACCCTATAAGGATTGACACGACCTGAAAGGTCGTTTTCAATCTATTGTTCAAGAAGCACGGTTTGCTGAGATTTTTGTATAAGGGTATTGCTTTGATGATCTGGGTGAGGGAGACACTCCGGAATCGATAGGATTCGGGGTGTCGGAGAATAAGATAGTGTGGCCCGATTGCGATCCCGATTGATGCTGACAAATTCGCTGGACATTGTTGAACTATGAAACGGATCAATTTTCTTGCAGTGTCATTAATCTTGATTGTTGTCTCAGGTGGTTGGGCTCAGGATGCAGAGGTCGAGTTCTTATATTCCTTCCTGCAGGGCACATATCAGGTCATTGGCAGATTGCCTGATTCAAATGAGAGCTATAACGGAAAGATAATTTTAAAGAGTAAAGATGATCATTTCCAGGTACTTCGCAGCATCAACGGCGAAGAGACCCAAGGGGTCGGTCGAATTGCCACTGCCACCGCCGACAAAATCAAGGTATTGACGGTGGGATTCACTCAACACGGCCGCAGGTATGAGGCCACATACATTATCAACTCAGACCTTGACAACTACGCAAGATTGACTGGCTATCTATTTTTGAAAACGGGCGAAACCAAGAGACCCGGCTTGGAGGCTTTGTTTATCGATCATCAATCTTTAGAAAGAAAGTAAAAATAGGAGCTTAAATGAACCAGGAGATATTAAAATCATTACCAAGTTTCCTTGAAATTTTAGGGATTGACGAGGAGCCAATGGGTATTTTTTACAGCGATGATAAGCCTGCTGACGGCTTTTCACCAAAACCCATGGATCTTCCTACCCGTGAAAAAGAAATGAAAACTGAAATTGACTGGCAGGCGGTATTTACTCAATTCTCGTGTGTAATTGGGAATATTTGGCGTGCCCGTAAAAAGAAAACTGCGGCATACTTTTCCGCAGAACAATTTGGATGTCCTGGTGGTGCTTTCTGGCTTGGATTTCTTAAACCTCAGACTGAAACCATCATTCATTACGTTTCCACGGGTATCCCTAATCGAATGGAAGGCGAATTTTACTGTGATTCACCGAACAATCTAAGACAGATATTTGAGTATATTGATCCAAGACCAGCCTCTCACAAATTCTGCATTTTCAAGCCATTAAGTAGCTTTACGGAGGAGGAAGATCCGGAGTTGGTCACTTTTTTTGCAAGACCTGAACCTTTGAGTGGTCTCCACCAATTGGCAGCATTTGTAACAAATGATCCTGAAATTGTCGTATCACCGTGGAGTGCTGCCTGCGGTAGTCTTGTTGTATGGCCTTTACATTATCTTTCTAAAGGACTTAATAAAGCAGTTATTGGTGGCTGGGATCCTTCGGCAAGGAAATTTTTTAAGACTGATGAGCTATCCTTTACAGTGCCTTTCGGTATGTTTACTGAAATGACAAATCGTTTTGATGAATCTTTTTTGAAAACAAATACCTGGAAAAATGTACAAAAGAAAATTGCTCGGAGCAAAAAAGCATGGAGAGAGACATAATAATTTGTCCTCATGAAAAATAGGCAAATCTATGTTTGACCCTTTGAGATAAACGATAAGAGGAGAATGTCAACGTGAGGTTATTATCAAGTAGTTCGATGCTTAGAAAGTGACAAAAAATTAATACGCAGACAGGAAAATTTCAAAACCATATTGATAAGTGTCAAAGGCAGACGTGACCCCATTTCTGATATTCGCGGGTTGCTCAACGCATGACTGGCTTTCGTCTTGGGACTACTTCTGTCTAATGTCGGATATTCAGCAACTTGCTTTACCCTATAACCCGAACGAGTGTTCTGATGTGCTTCAATGTTCAGGTTGCACCCTGGGACCGGCCGGTGAGATTCACCGCCATTGATCTTATGGGACTACCGTCACATCAACACCGGTTTGCCTTTTCAGCTCTCCGATTTGGTCTTCCACACTTCCTTTGAACATTGCCTTTTCAAAAAAGGTGCGGTTCTCGTGTCCAAGAACTAGAAAATCGGCTTTTTCCTCTAAGATGGTCTTCTTCAGGACTTCCAGGACACGACCCTTCCCGACCACCTTCTTGGGAGTAACTCCCAGTGTCGATGCTATCTCTACGGCAAATTCCAAAATATGGTTTCCCAATCGCTCCAGGGACTTCTCTACATGCTGAGCGCTAGTGATGCCGCCTCTTAGAAAAGTGATATCGATAGCATAGACGTAAGTAAGCCGCGCACCATTTTTCCTGGCAAGATGTGCTGCCTCAAGCGCCGCTTTCTGGGAGTGCGCCGATCCCGTTACGCCACAGACGATGCTAGTGTATTTCATAGTACCTCCTGTACGTTTATGAAAGCTGCTGCCTGCACGCGAAGGGTTCGATCAGCAGCTTTTTTACTGAAGGAATCTAAGACATGCAATCTAACGGCCGTCATATTTTCACCACGAGCAACCACACGGAACAGAGGATAACCGTGATAATCATCGGGATGAACGCTATCTTAAAATATTCCATAAATGATATGGGATAGCCGGCCCGCTCCGCCATACCCACGGTGACCACATTGGCACTGGCTCCGATCATGGTTCCGTTTCCGCCCAGGCAGGCTCCCAGTGCTAGTGACCACCAGAGTATCCCGCTTTCGGCTCCGGGAATCACCGTGTTCAGGTAGGCGACAATCGGCAACATTGTGGCAGTAAAGGGAATGTTATCGATAATTGCGGAAGCCAGCGCCGAAACCCATAGAACCATTAGAACTGCGATCACCAGGGACCCCTTGGAGAGATCTTTGACCCAGTCCGCTATGATCTGAATCAGGCCCGTTTCTTCAGCTCCTGCCACGACGATAAAGAGCATGATAAAGAAAATAAGCGTCGGCCATTCGATCTCTTTTTCCAACATCTCGACAATATCAATCCGGCTTACGACCATCAGGAGCGCAGCTCCGGTCATGGCCGCGATGCTCGGTTCCATATGCAGTCTGCCGTGGACGATAAAAAGAAATACCGTGATGCCGAGAATGACGCCTCCCTGGATCAGCAGGGTCCTGTTGGTGATTTTATAATCTTCCCGGAGGCGTGCAACCATCTTCCGGACGTCCACGACTTGGGATCCCCGGTATTCTTTCTTATACCAGTAAACAAAGTAGATGATGGTTACCATCAGACAGATCAAACAAACGACCGAAAGGTTTTTTGCAAAATCAACGAAGGTGAGTTTGGCGTAAGAACCGATCATGATGTTGGGTGGATCCCCAATGAGTGTGGCCGTTCCCCCCACATTGGAGGCAAAGGCTTCGGGCACAAGAAAGCCTATGGGGTTGATCTTGAGCGTCAGGGCGATTTCGATAGTTACCGGAATCATCAGTAGCATGGTGGTTACATTGTCCAAAAAGGCTGAGACCAAAGCCGTAACAAACATGAGGATAGAGGCTAAAATAAATATATTTCCCCTGGCAATATGGTAGGACTTGTACGCCAACCATTGAAAAACACCTGTTTTTTTCAGGATGCCCACGATAATCATCATGGACATCAAAAGCAAGATCACGTTCATATCGATGGCGCGCATCGCATCCTCAAAGCTAAGGATGACATAACCGGGGTTGAAAGTGCCGGCAGTATAGGTGATGATGAGCAGCAGCGATGCTCCCAGGAAAGCGGCCAGAGTTCTGTGCATCATTTCAAAAGCGATCATGGCATAAACCCCAACCAAGATAAGCGTGGCAATCCAGAAAGCCGGAGTAATGGCGCGCTTCAGGCTGAAGCTCTGATGCACCAGATAGTGTGGGTTACCCTGCTCGTCTTCCCCCTCCTTTACCACCCGTTCCACCAGCAGCCTTCCGGAACTTTCATAGGCAGGCTTGGAGACTTCAATTTCAAGTTTTGCCTTGGGCAACGTGCCAAGAGGGATAACCAAGTCGACCTCATACTTCCCGGAGTTGGACGAAGTAGTCTCTTCCGGCACTTCCAGCTTATGGCCATCCACATAGATAGAGACAAAGGCCTCTTTCAGCAACTTGCCCTGAACATCTTTAATTGCTCCGGAGACAGTAAGGACATCGGAAGGACCGGGGACCTTCTGAACCTCGGCGCCAAAGCATGGGAAAGCAAAAAATGAATACACAATTGTGAGATAAACAATATCCCGCAAGAGTTTTTCCATATTCACGTTCCTTTTCAGTTTGATAACTGATTGAATTAAATAGATAAAAATTTGATTACATGCGGTATTATTTTATCTATCAAAAACAAAACGGGCTGTCAATAAATACGCTTCTGTTCGCGGGCTCATAGCTTTGCACTCCGGGTTGCCGCGCTCCCTTTGGTCGCTCTCGTCCGGGGCTCGCCTTACGCTTCCCTCCAGCCCTTCAAACCTTTTCTTACAAAAACGCTCTTAGGGGATTTCCTGCCACGCCATAACCTTAGCGAAGGCAGCTGCTGAAACTGCCCGTTATTCATATACCCCTAAAACTCTTAGACTGTAATTCACCCAAACAATCTTTAACCCTTCGCCCTTGATTCCTCAAATATGGGGCCCCCTCGACTTCCCTCAAGTAGGGTACAATAAAACGGTTGACGCTGTAACGCGGTATGATATAATTTGTCTCATGATAAAAAGCTTTAAACACGAGGGAAAAACAAATTGTCAAAGATTAAACCAGCTACAGCAAGAGTTGAATCAAGAGCATAACCACATGCACCAAAAAATATATACTAAAAATGAGAAATCAATAATAGGTGAAACACATGTTAAAAAAAATTCTATTCGTTTTATTATTGCTAATTTTGTTTTGTTGCCAACAAGAAAAACATGAATGGAACCCTATCTTCGAGGAAACTAATTTTGATTATTTTAACACCAGCATAGAACGATCATTATTATTAATAGATGACGCATATTCAGAAGCAAACAAAAACAAGCAACAATCTATTCAAGAAAAGCTATACCAAGCTAAAAATAGGCTGCTTGAAATGAAAGACTACTACGTTCCACTTACAATTGTTAGACAAAAAATATACGATGCCGAAAGACATTACAAATCGAAGAATATTAAAAAATCGGTAAAATTGCTTGAAGACTCAAAATCAATACTAACATCATTAGATTTGACGACAAAGAGCGAAAGTTTTGACAAGGTAATTTTAGACTTAAACTCAATGATTAATGAAGTAATTTTAACATTTGACGAACGTTCAACACTTAATACATATAATAAAATAAAAATATTAGGCGAGCATGTAAATTTAATGCTTTACAGAGGCGATCTTGTGCTTTCAGGGATTGAATTTAAAAAATAAATGCATAAGCTTAGGGGTCCCATAACACTATTTTTGATCCAAGCTAAAAATATGGTAAGTATCCATGAGAAAACCGGAAGCTCATGGAGCTACACATGAGGGGCGACATCTATGAAAAGACCCGGGTATTGTCGGTTTCTATTTTTTCACGTTCGACTCAGCTGTTTCAGATATCAAGGGTGTCCATCCCCCGCCAAGGGCCTTGTACAGGCTGATCAGGTTGGATGTAACGGCACCGTCACTTTCGGCAAGCTGGTCCTGAAAAGACAGTAATGATCGCTGGGCTTCCAGGGTATCCTGAAAATCAATTATTCCGGAAGAATACTGTTTGAGCGCCAGATCCACAGCGCGCTCTGCGGCTTGTGTTGCCTGGGATAGGGACTGTCGCCGGTATTGATCTTGGGCATAGGCCACCATCGCATTTTCCACATCTTCCAGAGCGGTAAGAATCGCAGCTTCATACTTTAGTAACGCCTGTTCCTGGAGCGCATTTTGCACTTCGATGTTTTTGCGTATGGCCCCGGCATCAAAAATGTTCCACGAAAAACTCGGTCCGATACGGTCCGTCCGGTTGCCGGTAGAAAATAAATCTCCGAAAGACAGGGCTTCGAGACCAATGGATCCGAGCAACGAAAATTTGGGATACAGATCTGCGGTTGCAACACCCACCCGTGCAGTCTGAGCCGCCAACTCCCGTTCGGCCCGGCGGATATCGGGTCTGCGTCGCAACACCTCCGCGGGAACCCCCACAGCGATCTCAAGGGGGGTTACCGGTATGGGTTTTTTCACGGACAGGTCTGCATGTAGGGCGCCAGGATGAATGCCCAGCAACACCGCCAGACGGTTCTTAGCCCCTTCAAGGCTAATCCGCAACGTGGGGATCTTTGAGCGGGTATTTTCCAAATTGTATTTGGCCTGTTCCATATCCAGCGCGCTCGAAAGACCGGCTTCAAAACGAAATACCGTAAGTTCGTAAGTTTCAGCCTGCGTCTCAAGATTTTTCTCGGCTACGTCAAGTCGTGTCTGGAACGTGCGCACTTCCACATAGTTGAGGGCGACTTCGGCCAGCAGGCTCACCATTACATCGCGATAATCCTCCTGGCTCGTCTCGAGATCCGCCTGGGCCGCCTCTATGGATCGCCGAACGCCACCAAACACATCCAATTCCCAATTGGCATCGAACCCTGCCGTATACAACTCTCGCCGTTCACCACTGCCCGTGTCCTCACCGCTGTAACTGGAGACCGCAGAACCTTTAACGTCGAGGGTCGGGAACCGTTCGGCCACGCTGATGCCCCTGCGCGCTCTGGCCTCGCGAACCCTTGATCGAGCTTCCTTGAGGTCCAGGTTGCCGGTGACGGCCCGTTGGATCAAGCTCGTTAACATGGGGTCATGGAGGGTCGTCCACCAACCGGCCATGGTCTCGGAATCCATGGAAACTTTTGTCAGGCCTGCCTTTAACTCAGCACGCCACTGCCCGGGCTCCGAGATCTCCGGAGGGATGTAATCCGGCCCCACGGCGGCACATCCTGCAAGTAAAAAACATACCAGCACCCTGGCGATCATTTGCAGGGCAAGGGATTTGAATGGCCTTTTAGATAAGTTTCCCATGTGGTTTTGTTTTGGATTCATCTGTTTACTCATATCTCAACGCATCAATGGGATCGAGCCGTGCGGCCTTTTGTGCGGGAAAGAAACCGAAGATTACCCCCACTGCCGCGGAAAACAGAAACGCGACGACCACAATGCCCGGGTTGAAAATAAAGGGTACCTGAAGCATTCCTGCGAACCAGAAGGATGCCGACAGGGCCAGCGCGATGCCGAACAAACCGCCGAACGAAGACAGGACCACCGCTTCCACGAGAAACTGCATGAGGACTTCCCGCTCCATGGCGCCGATTGCCATCCGAATGCCGATCTCCCGGGTGCGTTCGGTCACCGATACCAGCATGATATTCATAATCCCGATCCCACCCACCAGCAGGCTTACCGCGGCCACGGCCCCCAGCAAGCCGGTAAGCACCTTTGTTGTTCCCGTGAGGGTGCTGACAAGTTCTTCCATATTTCGAATATGGAAATCATCGTCTTTACCCGGCAAAATGCGGCGACGCTCGCGCATGAGTCGCTCAATATCCTGTTCGATTTTTTCAGTAGAAATGCCGTCTCTTGCCGAAATAGAAATGGCGCTCACATCCGTATTTCCTGCAATGCGTCGCTGGAGCATGCGCAAGGGAACAAGCACGAAGTCATCCTGATCCATTCCGAAACTGGACTGCCCCTTGGATTTGAACACGCCGATCACCTTACAGGAAAGCTTTTCCAAACGGATGGTATCGTCCAGGGGATCTTGTCCGCTAAAAAGTTCTTTGCGCACCGTATTGCCCAGAATGCACACGGCCTTGCCGGACCGCAGTTCGCCCTCGGTAAATTCGCGTCCAATGTCAAGGGTCCAATTCCGAACCTTAAGATAGGCATTGGAGCTTCCGGTGACCGTGGTGGACCAGTTTTTGTTGCCATAAATAACCTGGCTGGATTGAGATGCAACAGGGGCCACCGCGGCCAGTCCGGAAATCTCTTGCTCGATGGCTTGGACGTCGTCTATCTCAAACATGTCAGCGGTTGAACGCGTGCCGCCGGGACCCCGATGGCCTTGCCCCGGCCTTAGTTCAAGCAGGTTGGTGCCCAGGCTTGAAATCTGTTCCGTGACCTTAGCTGTGGCCCCGTTGCCCAAGGTTACCATGGTGATGACCGCGGCAACCCCGATGACAATCCCTAAGATGGTCAAAAAAGACCGCATGACATTGCGGCGCACTTCTCGTAAGGCCAGCAAGAACGCATTCCATAACATCAGTCTGCCTCCCCGTTTTGCTCGTCGGTTTCGATCCGGCCGTCCATGAAACGAATGATACGCGTTGCATAGGCTGCCATGTCCAGTTCGTGGGTGACCATAACAATAGAGATGCCCTGCTTGTGATTCAGGGCGCGGAGCAGTTCCATGATTTCCCGGCTGCGGGCCGAATCCAGGTTGCCTGTGGGCTCATCGGCCAGCAAAACCGCGGGCTCGGTGACAATGGCCCGCGCGATGGCGACCCGCTGTTGCTGGCCTCCGGAAAGCTCACCCGGTGTATGGGTTTCCCACCCCTTGAGACCCACTGCCTCCAGCGATTTACGCGCGCGCGCTTGCCGCTCACCCGCAGGCATGCCGCGATAAATAAGAGGCAATTCCACGTTCTCTATTGCCGATGTCCGGTTTAACAGGTTATACCCCTGAAACACAAAACCCAGATAGTGTCGTCGTAACAGCGCACGCTGGTTTCGAGACAGGTTTTCGACTTCTACACCTTTAAACAAGTAGGACCCATTGGTGGGGGTGTCCAGACAGCCCAGGATGTTCATACAGGTAGATTTCCCCGACCCGCTCGGTCCCATTACGGCCACAAATTCACCCTCATCAATACGAAGATCCACCCCGCGCAGCGCCTTCATGGCGGCATGGCCCTGACCATAGACCTTGCTGACATCCTTGAGTTCGATTAAAGGCTGGGCAGTCAAACCCGTTGTTATGTCTAAAACACGGGGGTTCATTTACCAGACCTCACGATATCCACTAACAGCGACATTCCCGGTTTGATGTCGCCGGCCACTACCTCGGTCATGCTGCCGTCGGTTGTGCCGACCGTAACCGGGATGACAACGGGGACTCCATCTCGAAGCATCCAGACATGCTTCTTACTGCTATGGGTCGGCGTGTCTTGTTGTTTTTTTGAGGATGAACGCATGGGCCGCCTCGGTAATAAAGTGCCGACCAGACCTCTACTTTGTTTGGAGTCCTGTTTCTCCTGTTCCGGCGGAGTAAAGCGCAACGCGGCATTGGGCACTATAATGGCGTTTTCGACTTTTTTTACTATGATATCCGCTGTAGCCGTCATGCCTGGCCGTAACGACAGATCCGAGTTGTCCGCCGAAAGCAGTGTCTCATACGTCACCACACCTTCTTCGGTCTGGGGCGCATAACGAACCTCGGTGATCCGGGCAGGAAAGATGCGATCCGGGTAAGCATCAACCGTAAAGCTCGCGTCTTGCCCTTCCTTTACCTGCCCCACGTCGGCTTCATCTACGCCCACGTGCAGTTCCATCTGCGCCAGATCCTCGGCCAGGATAAACAAGACCGGGGTTTGCAGAGAGGCCGCCACTGTCTGGCCGGGCTCGACCTTACGTTCGAGAACAATTCCATTGATGGGTGAGCGAATCACCGCTTTTGACAGATTTGTCTGATCCACACGAAGAGTTGCCTTGGCCTCTGCAATCTGAGCCTTGGCGCCGGCCTCCTCCGCCTGCGCCCGATTAAGTGCCGCTTCCGCGGCATCCAGATCATGCCGGGATGGCACTTTTCCCCCGCTCAGCTCCTGTACGTGCTTTAACCGTTTCAGTTCGTTGCGCATCTCGACGACACCGGCCTGGGCTTCAAGCAGATTGGCCTGGGCCGATTCCAATGCAGCCTGAGATTTCAGCACCTGCGACTCGAGTTTGTCAGTGTCCAGCCTGGCCAGCACTTGACCCGCTTTCACCTGATCGTTATAGTTGACCGCCACGGTCTCGATAGTCCCGGAAACCTCAGTGCCCACATCCACCTGGTTAACCGGCTCCAGTTTTCCGGTCGCAGTCACGGTGACGATGAGATTGCCCTGTTGCACGTGAGCTGTATTGTATTGAGGCGATACGTCATTTTTAGGGTAAACAAATATAACCCCACCTGCAATTAGTACCGCGACAATGGCTGCAACCACCCAAACCTTGGCCCTCTTGTAAGCGGGTGTTTGTTTATCCAGGCCTATGGTTTCATTGATAGGGTTGCTATTCTCGGAATCGGAGTTCATCATTAGAGGTTCCTTTTTAATCATTCTTTTCCATCTAAGTCGTTAGTTGTTGAGTAAAGGTTACACCAAATCTTATTTATAATATATAATAAACAAGATTATGAAGCGAAAACCGCACCCGAAGTTTCTCTACGGGTTATATCGGGCATGAAAAAGTCATAAATTTCAACTGATAGTCGGTTCTATTTTATTGGCTTTACATCCGTTCCCGTTCGGATGAACATTTTTTTTGTAACTCTTTTGAGATCCATTGCGACTATACTAGAGAAAGGGAATTCCTCACAATTGAACGGATCAAGCAGAATTTCGACGCTTGGCTTGAAAATGAAAGAAGATGACCCTCGGGCATAATTTCCCTGAAGAAGATTTTAGGTTAATGAATCCCTTTTTCTTTATGGTTCTTTCTGATATAAAGCTATTTGAAATTCAGAACTTATAGCATTTGAAAAGAACCATAATGCAAAATGACCCGATTAAGTCAAGTGATACTGAAATCGTTCGCCGAATTCTTAAAGGAGACGTTAATGCATTCGAGTCTCTGTTGATCAGGTACAAGGATACGGTCCTAAATATCGTTAAAAAACATGTGCCGTACAATGATGTTGAAGAGACAATCCAAAATGTATTTTTAAGAGCTTACCAATCATTGCCGTCCTTTAGAGGCGAGAGCGGGTTCAGGCAGTGGCTGTCTTCAATTGCAGTAAGAACCTGCTACGATTTCTGGCGAAAAACGTATCGTTCCCGGGAAGTTCCCATGAGCGTCCTTACCGAAAAACACCAAAAATGGCTGGAAGACGTCATAGCAGAACAATCCGAACAGTCAATCAATGAAAAAGGTTCTCAAAATGAGGCCAGAGAATTGCTGGATTGGGCGCTTGGAAGGCTTTCGGCAGAAGATAGAATGGTTATGGAACTTGTTTATTTAGAAGGGTTATCTGGAAAAGAGGCCGCTGACCTACTGGGTTGGAGTATTTCCAATGTTAAAGTCCGGTGTTTTCGTTCTCGAAAAAAGCTTGAAAAGATTTTAGAAGAGGTGAGACAAAAGTAGCGGGAGGTGAATATGAAATCCATTACACATGAAGACCATTTAAAACTAAGAAAAGCTCTGGCTTCGGCATATGGGAAAAAAGAGAATGCCGAGGTGGGTGATCTGTGGCAGGTCAAGTTAATGGAACATATCCGGAATCTCGATCCTTTTCATGCCCAGCCAAGTTATCTTGACCTTTTTCAACGATTGGTCTGGCAACTCGCTCCTGTGGCATGCGTTCTGGTATTCATTTTGGGTATGGTTTTAAGTCAGATTGATTTTATGACGGATTACGTAATCGCCAAAATATTCATAGAAGATCCGGCAAATTATAGCTTATTTGCCTTGTTATAAAAAAATGAGGGAACCATGAATAAAACAAAACTATCCATAGGTGTCTTTCTTGTTTTCCTTGTCGGCGTTTTCGTCGGTTCCCTGGGGATGGGAATGTATCTAAAACATCAGATGAAAAGATTTGAACCCGGTGTCCCCCCGCCTCCTGCGAGGCATGGTTTTATCATGAAAAGACTTTCGCGTGAGCTTGATCTGACAGAAACCCAGCGGGTTGAAATCGAAAAAATCGTAAAGGATTCTGAGGCAAAGTTCTCTGCTATTCGGAACCAATTCATGCCAGAATTAGAAGAAATTGCAGAACAGAGCTTTGCCGCAATGAAAAAGAACCTGGATGCCGACCAGCAAATAAAGCTGGAAAAAATAGAAGAAAGAATAAGAAATCGACATGCCAAAGCGTTTATTAATTCAATTACGGCAGATAATAAGCCCGAACAAACGCTTTCAAGGTTAAAGACGCATCTTAATCTTACAAAAGAACAGATAACCGCTGTTCAACCCATCATCGAAAAAGATTATGAAACCCTTGAAAACATTATTGAGAAGTATCGGGAACAGCATCATCCAAAAATAAGGTTTCTGTCAAGAGAGATCAGAGAACTTCAAGAATCTACGGATAAACAGCTTGAGAATCTTTTCACAGAAACTCAAATGGAAAAATATCGTGAGATACAGCGAGAAAAACGTTTTTTAATGCACCCAAAAACGGCAAAGCATAGATTCGATCCCATAGACTAGGTGCTGGGAGCATTACCGATTTGTTAAAATGGTTTTCACCCATTAACTTCTTCATTTTTTGAGCGAAAGCCTTGCAATCAGGTGTCAGGCTTCAGGTTTCAGGTGTCAGGAATAAGAAACGAATTAACTGTTACTGAAACCTGACAGGTGATTGAACAGAAACCATATCGAGTATTACCTACATTATGCAACAGACCCAAATTACCGCTTACCTGGCTCCAAAGGGTTTTTTCAATCAGACTGCAGCGGAACTGAAGGGGGTCCAGGCTGTTCACGGCAGACTGATCATTGCCGGCGGGCCGCCGCAAACTTCCTACTGGGCTCAGAACACCTGGCTGGAGCCTCACACACTCCGGATACGGTCTATTACGGACGGCGCCAAAGCCCTGCGTGCCATCCAGCGCAACTGGATCATGTTTTCGTTTCGCTGGCATCGTCGCTCCACGTTAATCCAGGAGAAACTTCCACACGTTTCCGCACGGCCATTGCGATTCCCGGAACCTGTCCCTCAAAGCCCGCTGGGATCCTGGACCTTGTTGGCGCCCGACCTCGTTCTGGCGTCAGCACAATGTTCAAGCGCCTTTCCTCACGGAGAGGTGCGGTTTGTAGAAAGCAAACAGGGACCGCCGTGCCGGGCCTACCTGAAACTCTGGGAAGTGTTTTCCCGCATTCAAAAGATGCCGGCACCGGGGGATGCGTGTCTGGATGCCGGGGCAAGCCCGGGAGGATGGACATGGGTATTACAGCAACTCGGGGCCAACGTGCTGGCCGTTGATCGCGCTGATCCGGCTCCTGAAATTATGCGGTTGCCGGGGGTAATATTTCGAAAAGGAAACGCGTTCTCAATTCTCCCGGATCAGGATAGCCGCTTCGACTGGATATTTTGCGATGTGGCCTGTTATCCGGAAAAACTCCTGGAGTGGGTCTCTATTTGGCTGAATTCGGAAAAATGTCGCAATTTCGTGTGCACGGTAAAGTTCCAGGGAAATTCCCATTATGACGTTATCCAAAAATTTGCCGCTCTTCCGCATACCGCATTTCTCCATCTATCACACAACAAACACGAATTGACCTGGATTTCTCTTAATGTTTCTTCCCACAACTAAAAACGAGCTGAAGGCGCTTGGCTGGAAGTCTCCGGACGTCATACTGGTAACAGGAGACACCTATGTGGATTCACCGTTTATCGGTGTCGCGGTCATTGGAAAAGTGCTGATAGATGCCGGCTACACGGTCGGCATAATAGCGCAGCCCGACATCTCCAGTGGAAAAGATATCGGCCGGCTGGGGGAGCCGAATCTTTTCTGGGGAATTACTTCGGGATGCATGGACTCCATGATATCCAATTATACGCCGACGAATAAACGGCGAAAGCGAGATGATCTGACCGGCGGCGGTCTAAATATCAGACGTCCGGACATGGCGGTTATCATATATACCAATCTTGTTCGCCGATATTTCAAAAAGACGAAACCGATTGTTATCGGAGGTATTGAAGCGAGCCTGAGACGCATCTCCCATTATCACTACGGGTCCGACAGTATACGGCGGTCCATTCTTTTTGACGCCAAGGCAGATATTCTGGTCTATGGAATGGGGGAAAAAACGACGCTCGAACTGGCAGAAAACATCCGACACCGCCGACCGGTTACGGATGTCCGGGGAATCTGCTATATTGCCCAGGGAAAAAAAGAAGGTTACATAGAACTCCCATCCCATGCGGAAATTACGGTGGACAGCGCCAAGTTTGTTGAAATGTTTAAGACTTTTTATAAAAACAATGACCCGATAACCGGAAAAGGTCTTTGCCAGAAGCAGGACAGCCGGTATCTGATCCAGAATCCTCCTCAGTTTCCGCCAACGAGCCAAGAACTGGACCATATTCATGATCTGGACTATGAACGTGACGTCCACCCGTATTATGCAGCATGGGGGCCGGTGCGGGCACTTGAAACCATCCGTTTCGCAATCACGACTCACAGAGGATGTTATGGCGACTGTAACTTTTGCGCCATATCCTTACATCAGGGGCAAAGGGTTGTGGATCGGAGCGAAGCGTCCATTCTGAAGGAAGCGTCGATTTTAACCAACCATCCTGAATTTAAAGGATACATTCACGATGTCGGAGGCCCCACCGCCAATATGTACGGCATCGAATGTAAGCGAAAAAAAACCAAAGGCACCTGCCGCAACAAGCGCTGCCTGACCCCGGTCGTCTGCAATAAGCTGGAAATCAGCCATCTCCCCCTGATTGCCCTGCTGAGAAAAATCAGGCAGATCCCGAAGATTAAAAAGGTTTTCATCGGTTCCGGAATACGCCATGATCTGGTGCTGAAAGATCAAACCTACGGCCTTCAATATCTTGAAGAGATTATCCGGCATCATATTTCCGGACAACTGAAAGTCGCACCCGAGCATTCCGAAAATCATATCCTTGCGCTCATGGGAAAACCCCCTATTGAGAGCTTTATGGAATTCTTCCGCTGCTTTCAGAAAATCAACCGCAGGATGGGAAAAAAGCAGTTCTTAACCTGTTATTTTATCGCTGCTTATCCGGGATGTACACTTAAAGACATGGAGCGTTTAAACCGCTTCAGCCGCAGGATCCTCAAGTTTAAACCCCGGCAGATTCAGATTTTTACGCCCTCTCCATCAACGCCGGCAACCCTGATGTACTATACGGGAAAAGCCTATGACAGCGGGAAACCGATTTTTGTTGAGAAGGACAAACGGAACAAAGAAAAACAAAAAAACCTGATCCTCAAAGGACGTCCCGGTTAATTTTCAACTCGCTGTCACGGTGGAGAATGTAACCAATATCCAGGAAGCAGATAAGATCCTCGATGAAAGAACACCCGGCAGATTACACTTTCATTAGAAACCATTTCAAAACCTTCCAGCGAGCTTAACTCTTTGCAATAGGCTCAAATAAAATATTGGCAAACATGTGCAACGGAATCCACCCTTAAATAAATCATGAGGTGATCAAGATGAACCGTCAAAAATTAACATACATACTCATTCTTTTCATCGCTGTTGCGGTGACCGCCGGTGTTGTTCCGATACGGACGTTCGCAGGCGGGAAACCGCCGCTAAATATTACGGTGTTGTTTTTCAACGATACTCACGGTCACCTCCGGCCATTTAAAGTTAAAACAGACTCGGGCAAAGAAGAGGTGGGGGGCATTGCACGTCTGGCTGCATTGGCTGAAAAAATCCGGGCCCAAAACACCCATAACGGCGTCCGGACGTTTTTACTGCTTGCCGGTGATATTTTACAAGGCACGCCCATGTCCACGGTTTTCCAGGGCCGTCCGGATGTGGAGTGCTTCAATGCCATGAACGTAGATGCCATGACTGTGGGCAACCATGAATTCGATTTCGGGTTTCGAAATTTTTTGGATCTGAAGAAAATGGCCGTGTTCCCATTTTTAAGTTCAAATATTATCCGGAAAGACTCGGGCAAACTCCTATGTGAACCATGGATTTCCTTTTCACTCACTCAAGACATCTCAATCTCGGTTATTGGTGCAACAACAAGGGATCTTTTGGTCACGACCCGGCCGGATAACGTTAAACAGGTCACCGTGTTGGATTCCGTCCAGACCGTCAAAGATGTGGTTGACCGTCTACATAAGAAAGGACCGGTTATCCTTCTGTCACACAGTAAACATAAAACCGACCGGGCCATCGCTCGGGCCGTTCCTGAACTGTCGGCCATCATCGGTGGTCATGACCAGATCCTGCTGTCACCCTATCGAAAGGTCGGAAATGTACCCATATTCCAGGCCTTCGAAAAATGCAGGTACCTGGGACGGATCGATCTGGAGGTGGATCCGACTACCGGAAAGGCTCGGCTCGTCACCCATAGCTACATTCCGGTAACCTCAGGCATCAATCCTGATCCTGAAATCGACCGAATCGTAAAACGATATCACGCCCGGATGGACAAAAAGTTCAAAGAAGTGATCGGTAAATCCCAAGTCTTTCTCGACGGTGAACGCGAAAAAATCCGGTACGAGGAGACGACGCTGGGGAACTTGGTATCGGACATCATGCGCGAATATACGGGGGCTGATGTAGCTCTGTTAAACAGCGGCAGTCTGAGAGCCAGCATAGACACAGGATCCGTCACCCGTGAGGAAGTCTTCAAGGCCATGCCATATGCCAATGAAATTATTCTCCTGAATCTGACCGGAAGAGAGCTGATTCAGGCATTGACCCGGTCGGTCCGTGCCACTCGGGAAGACGAAGACGGTGGATTTCTGCAGGTTTCGGGTATCCGGTTCAATGTTCGAGGACATATGGTGGAACAAGTTCAACTAATTTCAAATCATATTCCGGTTGATCCGGAAAAGATCTATCGGGTCGCGGTGACGGATTTTCTGGCTTCAGGAGGTGACGGGTACACACTCTTTGTCGGGAAACCGCTTGAACATACCCGATCACCGCTGCGGGAACTCATTATGGATACGATTCGCACCAGAGGAACCGTGAACGCAGAAGTCCAGGGAAGGATTGTTCGCATTGAGGAATAGAATGCCCCCCCTTGTTCTTTTCCTTTGTCAAAGATATACCGGCGAGAAACTGAAAGATATCGGCACACATTTCGGAATCGGAAAATCCGGCGTGTCTCAAACAAGTTGGCGCGTTAAGGATAAAATAAGAAATTACGAAAAACTTAAAAGAAAAATTGCAAAGATTGAATAAAATAAATATGTGAAGAATGATGACGCAACCCCTATTTTTTGGGAAAGGAAATCGAGTATGTTTCAGAAACACAGTGAAAAAGGATACACTCTTGCAGTTCCGGGAATCTCACAGAAGACGCTGGTATACGGGGAAAGGACCTTGATGACCGAGTTCTTGCTGAAAAAAGGCAGTGGGTTACCCAAACATTCCCACCCTCACGAGCAGACGGGTTACCTCGTAACCGGTCGAATTCGTCTTTCAATTGGCACACAAGAATACGACGTGATGCCCGGCGACAGTTGGTGTATTCCGAGTAGTGTTGAACATGGCGCGGAAATTCTTGAAGACTCGGTGGGTATTGAAGTGTTTTCCCCTGTAAGAGAGGATTATTTACCCAATGAAATAGTTCAATAGTAAAGATCCGGGTCCGCTTTGGTCTACCCCGGAGGGGTGATATGGGTGATAACGTTTACCAACAGTTTTCAGGTTTCGGGTGTCAGGATTCGGTATTTACTGACACCTGACACCTGAAACCCATGAACAGATTTGATCTATGGCAGAACCGATCATCTCTAACCCCCGCAATGCGGGACAGACATGGCCCATCGAAGATCCCGCTTCGCGGGGAAGGACCAGGTTTTTATGTAAAAATAAATGGCCCGACCTCTATCCTGGCCCAGAGGACCAGAAATCGTAAAAGTTAAAAGTGTCTAAAGTGATCTAAAGTGCCTAAAGCCCTCCCTGGTGCGACTCGTCCGCGTATATTGATATCGCCTATACATCATTGCAAACCTGCCTTTTTGAATATAGCGTATTGGTAATCGGTCTGGGCCAGGGTTATGGTGTCGCTCCCGCCTGCCATTGCAAGGCACGAGCGGGCAGGTCGCTCCGTTGATTTTATATAATTAACAAAATTTCTTAACTTTAGCTCACTTTAAACTTTAGTTCACTTCAAACTCTTGCAGCGTTTCTTCAGGAAAAGCCGGAGAACACCGGTGAAGGTTATATGGCCTTTGCAAGCCGTTTCTTTTTGCTCAATTGTTCTCTCGGATGCGTAAATTTATTTCCAGCCTCTCTAAAGAGAGCTTGATCACGTCTTGGGCGGTATCCGTTTTTTTCATGTAGTCCTCAAAAAAGGCTTTGACTTCACCGGCTTTTTCCAATCCCCCTACGGGGACAATGGCAGCGATAACCCGCTCGTAAAGCAACGGATGGAATTTTTCGAGTTCTTGGAGATTCGATACATACCAGTTCCACATCAACCCTATGGCATAGGGATTTGAAGCCATGGCCACCACCGGAATAAACTGGTTGCGGGGGGGAACCGTTTTGAGGACATAGTTCTGGGATTTTTTGATCAGGAATTCATCCTTGAAGCACCCCAGGGCTACCAAGATGTTTAGCCGTTCGTGTTCGATCTGGGAAGCCCTGAACCGGGCGTCAAACCAATCAAACACCTGCGCATCCCCGGTCAAGGCAGCCACTTGCATCACGCATCTCATTAAATCCGAATGCACCGGGGCTCCTTTTAGAAGCACGGACCAGCGATGATCTGCAAATTCAGTGATCCGGGTTGATCCAAACAGGGCTGCCTCCCAGATAAGTTGTTCGCGCAGCAAAGACACGGTATTTTTTTCCGCTTTGCCGGGTTCATAGCCGATTTTTTCAAGGATGTCCTGGTACCAGGGTTCGGCAAACAAAGAAATTTTTTCTCTACCGGGGGCATCCATGATCAGGTAAAGCTCGGACAGGCTGGAAACAATACCGGTCAACGGAAGGTATGCGGTTTCTTCCCGATAATGGGAAAGAAATTCAAGATAATCACCCACGGAGACGTCCCCGCGTTTGACCCATGCGTAGAGATCATTTTGCAGTCCCCACCGGTCTTCTGTGGATAGGGTCTGATCGCTGACCCGCCGGCCGAGCGCGTCAAGGTTTTTACGGTCTTGGTATTTAACCCGGTAGAACCCGGTTTGCCCATGATTTATCTTATATGCAACCGTATCTGTCGGGATATCAATTTGTTTTTTGGCATGCTCCAGCAAAATGGTCGTTTGCCGGGATTTGTCTTTTTCAAAAAACAGACTGATGGTGACGGGAATGATCCAATTTTGATGGAACTCTCCGGGCAGATAGGTAAACCTCTTTTGGTTGAGAACCAGACGATGGCCCACTTGTTTTACTTCTACAAACGGAAATCCGGGTTGTTCAATCCAGCTTTTCATTATCGATCCTATGGGCCGGTTTGAAACCGCTTCAAAGGATTCCCAGAGGTGATGACTGGCTGCCGACCCGTATTGGTGCGCACTGAGGTAGTCCTGCAACCCTTTTCTAAAATTATCTTTGCCGATATATCCTTCAACTTGCCTCAAAATACTGCCGCCTTTGTTGTAAATAATCGGAGCCGTGCTTGTATTTATGACCACATGTTCGCCACCGGGTATTTCAATGGCCGTGGTTTGGTGCAGCGCATCCCGTGATAATGCGGACGTGGTCATGTCATGGAGAAACTGCTCCCAGGTATCCCACTGCGGATAAAAATGGTCCACCACACCGTATCCGAAATAGGTCGCAAAGCTTTCATTCAGCCACAGATATTTCCAATCCGACGGCGTCACGAGATTCCCAAACCACTGGTGAGCGATCTCGTGGGCGATAACCTCGAAGATTCTTTGCCGGCCGGATTTTGAGGTAATTTTCGGATAATAAAGAAGCAAATTCTCTCGAAACGTGATGGCCCCCCAATTTTCCATGGCGCCGAAAGCAAAATCCGGAATGGCAATCAAATCCATTTTTGCTAAAGGATAGGGAATTCCATAATATGCCTCGCTGAACTCAAGCGCTTTTCGACCGAATTCCAGACCCACGGAGGCGTATTTTTTCTTTGCCGGCAGCGTGACCACGCGCACGCGAGGATCTTTTTGATCTCTAACGGATTGAAATTCCCCCACCCCAAAAAAGACCAAATAAGTGGACATCTTGGGAGTGCGGTCAAACGTCACCCGTTTTTTCTCATTGTCTAAAATGGTTTCAGATTTGATCGGGCTGTTTGAAATGGCTACAAAGTTTTCCTCAACATCCATTTCAATATCAAACGTCGCCTTTTGGGCCGGGTGATCCATGCACGGAAAGGCCCGCCGGGCATCGCTCTCTTGGAACTGGGTTACCGCAATATACTTTTGTTTTTTTCGACGCGTATAACCGCTTCGGTAAAAGCCGGCCATCTTATCGTTGATATGCCCCTGATAGTCTATCCGAACCGTAATATTACCGGTCATGGGTTCCGGTAGAAGGATGCGAAGTTCCTCTTTTTGGGTATTTACCAAAAAAGGACATTCAACCAATTGGTTTTCCTTCAGAAGGTTGCAGCTCCAGATAGCGAGTTCCAGAATGTTCAGTGGAATCTCTTTAACCGAATTTTGAGCATTCAATAAAATTTGGGCGAATGCACCGAATGTAAAATTTACCAAATCGGGTACGAGGCGGATGTTATAATTGATCGGTATAAGGTCATTCATATGTCCTCCTTACAGCAAAGAATCGCCACAAACAAAGTGGGAGCATTACCGATTTGTTAAAATGGTTCTCACGCATTAACTTATTTATTTTTGAGCGAAAACCTTGCAATCAGGTTTCAGGTGCCAGCGCCTCTGTTCATCATTCCTGACACCTGACACCTGAAACCTACATGTCCCCTGACACCTGAAACCAAAAAGTCTTGGAAAGCTATTAACAAACTGGTAATGCACCCAACAAAGTCATGTATGGTTTGGATGATTTGATTTAACGAATAACACCTAATCGAGTTTTGACTCGATTAGGATAACAGGTTGTCGACTTCGTGAATATACTGTGCGTACACCTCACTTTTCAGCTGTTCCCATCTTACGGGAAAGTCTTTGGCCACAAAACCTTCTTCATATGCGATCTGCTGAATTCGGCGAATAACCAGCGCACCTTTAACGCCTTGGCTGCAGGCCGACATGCAGGATCGGCAATCCAGACACAGCCAAATTGATGGATTGCGGACCAATACATCCTTAAAACCGAAGCTGGCAAGCCGAAAAATCACAAGCGGATCAAAAACCGAAGGTTCCAGGCAAATGGGACATGCATTGCTGCATTCGCGGCAGGTAAAGCAAGAAGATAGCGAGGTGACATTTACACCATATCCCTGTAGCATCTGCCGGAAAGCCTTGGTCTGCGGGGTGTCGGACGGAAGCCTGATGAGTGTATTGGATTTGCCGGTAGGAGTCGTCCGGGTCCATTGGTCCCAGCATTTAGCAACTTCGGGATACTCCCCATCCAAAAGCGCTTCTGCCGCATGCCATAAGGCACGGAGTAAACGCTTTAAAACTTCCTTGTGTTGTTCCGGCAATTCGGGGTGAACCAATTTCTGTGAGATTGCCTCGGTTCTCAGATTTTGGATAAGGCTCAACGGTTTGACCATCATAGGACAAAGATTCACGCATCGATTGCAACCCATGCAGTACCAGATATCGGGCAGAGACAAGAGTTCGTCCAATAGTCCCAATTTTGCTTTATAAACCAGCTCCATGGGACGTAAGCTGCTGGTAGCGGCATTCACGGGACATGCGGAATTGCAGGTTCCACAGGTATAACACGACTGAGTATGTTCCGGTTCACTGTATCGGGCAGCATAACTTGGAAGGGCTGATTTTTTTAGATAAATGGTGGGCATCTCTTCTCCTTGGAACAAATACATCGTTTATCAATTAATAAGAATTTCCGTTTCTCGGGAACATCCATACCATTCATTTAAAAAAAGTCAAGGACGGGTCATGATTAATCCACGACCTTGAAATCAAACCCCAGGTCATCGAAGTTCTTGGGGCTCACAGGGCTTATAGCAGTTTTGGAGGTAAGTTATCAACACCTTTGTTGAACGGCTTGGGATGGATGGGGTCACCGAGTAATGCATCGAATGATGATATCGACCTGACCTTTACCGGTAACCTCAATTGAGGAACGCGCCTTTCATTCTCTGAATAAACTCTAAGTCTTGCTTGCTTCTCGTGATCATCCTGTTTTCAACTTCTTCTTTATCCAGGCCCATTAATATCTTGTACGCATTATATTTTGTCTTGCAAAAATATATATCGAAAGAGTTTTTTTTCTTTTGAATCCTGTAAATTCTAATGCCGGGAACGTCATCTTTCTGGATATACTCGTATTCTGTATTAATTAAAAGCGGTTCGATATCGTGTTTGTTCTGCCAGGGAATGCATGCGCCTTCCATTTCAAGAACAGGATCCATTA
>Ga0315535_1000757_pt1 | contig 22356 bp, 11 predicted proteins | sample SalMarSW160220MG_2_FD_203092 | JGI IMG/M metagenome (GOLD analysis project Ga0315535, IMG submission 203092) | Salt marsh sediment microbial communities from the Plum Island Ecosystem LTER, Massachusetts, United States - Salt Marsh Sediment SW1602-20 ... | reverse complement strand
GTGTAGGTCCCCGGGAGCACCATGGGTCCACCCGCTCGCCCGAACCCTCCCCGGCCACCGCCGCCGCGAGGCGAGCGGAAGGCGTTCATGGTGAGGTCCCAGGCCACCCGGTTCAGCCCCGGCTCCGCGGGGCCGTGGAACGTGCGGACGGCCTTCCCGTCCCGGAGGACGGTGATGGTGGCCGCCGTGTCGGCGGCGGAGGCTCCCGCCGCCCCGGAGCCTGCCGCCATCGTACCGGCGCCCGTCGCGTCACGGCCACCCGTCGTGCCTCCCACCTCGTAGGTCAGCAGCGCGCCGTACGGCCGGTTCGTGCCCTCGAACATCGCGTCGCCGGGGAAGCGGGGGCCCTTCACCTGCGCCTCCCGGTACTCGATGGCGGCCGGGATGGGGAAGAGGTGGAGCGCCTGGCCGGCGACGGAGGGATCCCGGGCCAGCGCCTCCAGCGGGCGCACGTCGTCGAGGATATACGCGCCGCGCCCGTGGGTGCCGATGACCAGGTCCTTGTCCCGGGGGTGCGTGAGGATGGCGCGCACCGGCACCCGGGGCAGCCCCTTCCACATCTCCCAGCTCTTGCCGCCGTCGAAGGACACGTACATGCCGAACTCGGAGCCCAGCCAGAGGAGGTTCGGCGCCACCGGATCCTGGGAGACGGTGTGCATGAAATACTGGAGACTCGGCGTCACCAGGCTGGTCCAGCTCTTCCCGAAGTCCGTGGTCTCGTAAACGTACGGCCGGTCGTCGCCGCGGCGGTGGTTGTCGAACACCACGAACGCCGTCGCGCTGTCGAACTTCGAGGGCTCGATGTGAGGCACCCACGTGCCGGTGGGCACGCCTTTGACGTTGCCCACCACGTTGGTCCAGGTCTTCCCGCCGTCATGGGTGATCTGGACGTTGCCGTCGTCGGTGCCCACCCAGATGAGCCCCCGCTCCACCGGGCTCGGGGCGATGGAGATGATGGTGGTGAACGCCTCGGCTCCCGAGGCGTCGTAGGAGAGCCCCCCGGACGTGGCGTAGTGCTGTCGCGCGGTGTCGTCGGTGGTGAGGTCCGGGCTGATCCGGGTCCACGAGTTGCCGTCGTCGGTGCTCTTGTGGACGAACTGGCTCCCGAGGTAGAGGGATCCGTCGAAGGGATCCGTGGCCATGGCCGCGTTCCAGTTGAAGCGCAGCTCGGTGGCCGTGTCCGGCGCCGCCGGCTTGATGACCTTCTCCTCGCCGGTGGTGATGTCGAAGCGCAGGATGTCGCCGTTCTGCGTGGACGAGAAGCCGTAGCGGGGGTTCTGGGGGTCGGGGAAGGTGGCCATGCCGTCTCCGAAGGCCACCTCCGACCAGTCGTACATGCGGATGCCACCGTTGTGCCAGGTGATGGCCGGGCCCACGAAGGCGCCGTTGTCCTGGAGGCCGCCGTACACGTGGTACGGCGTGTCGTTGTCCACGGCGATGTGGTAGAACTGCGAGAGGGGCAGGTTCTGCACGTGGCGGAAGGTGCCGCCGCCGTCCCGTGAGATGTAGACGCCGCCGTCGTCACCGTCGAGGATGACCTTGCCGTGGGGCCCCACCCAGAAGGCGTGGTGGTCCACGTGCACCTTGTCGAAGCCCAGGAGGGTGTGGAAGGTCCTGCCGCCGTCGGTGCTCTCGTTGACGGGGCTCTCCACGATCCACACGTGGTTCTCGTTGGTGGGATCGACCCGCACCTGGCCGTAGTAGAAGGGCCGCCCGTCGATGTTGCGCGTGCGGTTGACGACGGTCCACGTGTCGCCGCCGTCGTCGGAGCGCATGAGCACGCTTCGCTTCGCCTCGACGAGCGCGTAGACCACGTCGGGCTTGCCGCGGGCGAAGTCGAAGCCGACGCGGCCGAGCTCGCCGGCGGGGAGGCCGTCGGCGGGGGTGAGGCGCTTCCACGTCTCGCCGCCATCGTACGTGGTGTAGATGCCGCTACCCGGGCCGCCGGACTCGAAGTACCACGGCCAGCGCCGGTGCTCCCACATCCCGGCGATGAGATGGTTGGGGTTGGACGGGTCCATGACCATGTCCCCGACACCGGTGCGCGGGTTCACGTAGAGGATCTTCCTCCACGTCCTGCCGCCGTCGGTGGTCTTGTAGATACCGCGGTCCTCGCTGTCCTTCCACGAGTTCCCCAGGGCCCCCACGTAGACCACGTTCGCGTCCCGAGGATCGATGAAGATGTCGTCGATGGACCCGGTGCTCTCGAGGCCCATGCTCGCCCATGTCTTGCCGCCGTCCAGGGAGCGATAGACGCCCGTCCCCACGCCGGCGGAGTTGCGCAGGTTACGCTCTCCGGTGCCGATCCAGACGACGTCGGGGTTGGACTGGTCGACGGTGACCGCGCCGATGGACGCCGCCGGGAGCGCGTCGGTGAGGGGCTTCCAGGTGACACCTCCGTCCACCGACTTCCAGAGCCCGCCGGTGGCGGCGCCCACGTACATGATGTCGGGATCGGAGTCCAGCGCGTCGATGGCGCCCACGCGACCGCTCATGCCCGTGGGACCGATGCTCCGGGCGCCGAGGCTTCGAAAGAGCCCGGGCTCGATCTGCGCGGAGGTGGGCGTGGTGGCGACGGCCGCGCAGAGGGCGGCGGCACACAGGGAAGCGAGGGCGACGCGGAAGGGCCTCATGATGCCTCCAGGGGGGCGTTGCTGTCCGTGCGGCAGTAGCCGGCGGGGACGGTAGGGTGCCCATCCGGGAGCGGCAACCCGGCGGGCCCTCCTCCTCCGCGGCGCCTCGCCCGTGACTTGTCGGGGTCTCGGGGCTCGTGCGGCGGGAGGCCCCGCGCCGGCGACGATTGCGCTCCGGGGCCCATCCCCGCCAATTGTCGGAGCACCCCCGGATCCTGTCCGACAGGATCCCGCACCCGTCGCACCTGACCGGGAGCTCCGCCATGCCTCCGTCGTCGCGTCGTGTCGCTGCCCTCCTGCTCCCCCTCCTCGCTCTTCTCTCCTTCGCACCCACAACCCTCGGGGCCCAGAAGAAGGGCTCGGCGGCTCCCGCGGGCCCGGATTCCACGTCGTGGGCATCGCTCCGGTACCGCTACATCGGCCCGGAGGGGAACCGCGCCTCCGCCGTGGTGGGCGTGCCGGGAGACCGCTCCACCTACTACGCCGGGGCGGCGTCCGGCGGCGTCTGGAAGACCACCGACGGGGGCATCCACTGGACACCGGTCTTCGACAGGGAGCCGGCGCAGTCCATCGGTGCGCTGGCGGTGGCGTCGTCGAACCACAACGTGGTGTGGGCGGGGACCGGGGAGCCGTTCATCCGCAGCCACATCTCCCTGGGCGACGGCATCTACAAGTCGACGGATGCCGGCGCAACCTGGAAGCGCATGGGGCTGGAGGAGAGCGGGCGCATCGCTCGCATCGCCGTCGACCCCACGGACGAAGACGTGGTGTTTGCCGCGGTGGAGGGCACGGGGTACGGCCCCCAGTCCGTGCGCGGCGTGTGGCGCACCACGGACGGAGGCACGACCTGGAAGAAGGTGCTCTTCGTCAACGACAGCACCGGCGCCGACGACGTGGTCATCGACCCGACGAACCCGCGGATCGTGTACGCCGGGACGTGGCAGTTCGTCATCCACACCTGGGGCCGCTTCAGCGGCGGCGCCGGGAGCGGCATCTGGAAGAGCACCGACGGAGGCGACACCTGGAAGCGCCTCGGCGCCGGGCTCCCCACCTACCCCTTCGGCAAGACCAGCGTCGCGGTGTCGGCGTCGGACCCCCAGCGGGTCTGGGCCCTCGTCGAGGCCGGTGACGGCACCCCCGACGTCACCCCCGAGGGCACCCTGCAGACCAAGCCGGGCAAGCTGTGGCGCTCGGACAACGGCGGCGCGTCGTTCACCATGGTGAACGCCGACCGGGAGCTGAGCGGCCGCGGCGCGTACTACACGCGCATGATCGCGTCGCCGGACAACGAGAACGAGGCCTACTTCCTCACCGCTTCGTTCACGAAGACGCTGGACGGCGGCCTGCACACGGTGGACCTGCCCTTCCCGGAGCAGCCCGGCGGCGACCACCACGACATGTGGATCGATCCCACCGACGGGAACCGCATGATCGTGAGCAGCGACGTGGGCGTCTCCATCAGCGAGAACCGCGGCAAGTCGTGGAACCGCATCCAGCTCGCCATCGCGCAGGTGTACCACGTGGAGACCGACAACGCCGTCCCGTACCGGGTCTACGTGAACCGTCAGGACGGGCCCAGCTACATGGGTCCCAGCAACAACCGCTCCGGCGGCGGCTTCGGGTTCGGCGGCATCCCCCGGGGTGACTGGAGCACGGTGGGCGGCGGCGAGAGCGGCTGGGCCACGCCGGACACCGTGAACGACGACCTGGTCTGGTCCAGCGCGTCGGGCTCGGGGGGCGTGGGCGGCATCGTCACCCGCTACGACCGCAAGAGCAAGCTGGTGCAGAACGTCGAAGTATGGCCCATGTCCACCATCGGGTGGCCGGCCAGGGACGTGAGGTACCGCTTCGTGTGGGACTTCCCCCTCACCATCTCCCCCCACGACCACAACACGGTGTACGTGGGCAGCCAGCACGTGCATGTGACCCACGACGGCGGCATGAGCTGGCAGGTCATGAGCCCCGACCTGACCCGCGACGACACCACGCGCATGGGGCCGAGCGGCGGCCTCACGCCCGACAACATCGGGGTGGAGTACTCGGGCACCATCTACCGGATCAGCGAGTCGCCGGTCACCGCCGGGCTCATCTGGGTGGGCACCAACGACGGCCGGGTGCAGCTCACCCGCGACGACGGCAAGACGTGGACGAACGTGACCAGGAACCTGCCGGGGCTGCCGGACTGGGGCACCATCTCGAGCATCACGCCGTCACGCTGGGACGCCGGGACGGCGTACCTCACGGTGGACGGCCACCAGGCGGACGACTTCGACCCGTGGATCTACAAGACCACGGACTACGGCGCGCACTGGCGGCTCATGGTGGACGGGATCCCGAAGAGCCCGCTGAGCTACACCCACGTCGTCACCGAGGACCCCGTGCGCCGGGGCCTGCTGTACGCGGGGACCGAGAACGGGCTCTACGTCTCCTTCGACGACGCGGCGCACTGGCAGCCGCTGCAGACCAACCTGCCCCACGCGCCGGTCTACTGGATCGTCGTGCAGCCGCACTTCCACGACCTGGTGGTGGCGACGTACGGGCGGGGCGTGTGGATCCTGGACGACATCACTCCCCTGGAGCGGCTCACCGACGCGGTGGCCGAGAGCGACGCGCACCTGTTCGCGCCCCGTGAGGCGTGGCGCTTCCGCAGCGCCGAGGGCATCGCGGCGCCCTTCGAGGATCCGTCCGCCGGCCAGAACCCGCAGTACGGCGCTTCCCTGGACTTCTGGCTGAAGACCGCGAGCAAGGACACCCTCTCCCTGGAGATCGGGAACGCGGCGGGTCAGGTCGTGCGCACGCTGAAGACCCGGGGCCACGCCGGCATCAACCGCGTGTGGTGGAACCTCCAGGGCGAGCAGACGCCCATGGTGAAGATGCGCACCGAGCCCATCGGAGCGCCGTACATCGAGCTGAACAAGGACGGCTGGCGTGAGTCTCCCGACATCGGTCAGGGCGCGCTCCTGCAGCCGCCGGGCACCTACACGGTGACGCTGAAGGGCGCCGGCGGAGACCAGGCCAAGCAGCTCGTCGTGAGGAAGGACCCGCACTCGGGAGGCACCGCGGCCGACATCGCCCTGCAGGCGCCGCTTCTCGCCTCCCTGAAGGCGGACCTGGAGAGCGTGGTGGCCATGGTGAACGGGTACGAGCTCATGCGCGGCCAGCTCGTCACGCTGAAGAACACCCTGGCCGGGGACACGACCCTCGGAGGCGGCGCCGCCGGGAACGCCGACCTCCGCGCGGCGGTGGATTCCCTGAACGGCGCCCTCATGGACGCCGAGGGCGCGCTCACCCAGCTCAAGGAGAGCGGCCGGGGACAGGACGTCATCCGCTGGCCCATGATGCTGGGGGCGCGCATCGAGTACCTGGCCCAGGAGATCGAGAGCTCGGACTTCGCGCCGACGCAGCAGGAGAAGGAGGTGGCGGACATCTTGCACGACCGCGCGCGGACGGCGAAGCAGCGCTACGCCGGCGTCCTCGCGGGCGCGGTGGCGAGCTTCAATGCCCGCCTGCGGCAGCGGAACGTGGGAGCGCTGGTGACACCGGGAGGCTGAGGAGGCGCCGGTCGCCGGCGGGGCCGACGAGGAGCGGCCGGATCCTCGCCCGCCTGCCGGCGACGGGCCGCCCGCCGCTCTCGCCGATTGCGCGCGCGGGGGCCGGGGCTATGATCGAGGCATGGCTACCACATTCGACTACGCCCTGAGCACGGAGGGGACGAGGCTCGAGCGCTCGGTGCTTCGCGAGCTGCTCCACTACGCCGTCGACCCGGAGATCATCTCGCTGGCCGGTGGCCTACCCGCCGGCGAGTGCCTTCCGCTCCAGGGCCTACGGGAGTGCCTGGACACGGTGCTCACCCGGGACGGATTCCGGGCCCTGCAGTACAGCCCCCAGCATCCGCCCCTCCGGGCCCGGATCGCGGAGCTCATGGAGGCCCGGGGGGTCTCCTGCACGCCCGAGCAGGTCTTCATCACCAACGGGAACCAGCAGGGGCTCGCCATCCTCTCCCGCCTCTTCCTGGACCCCGGGGATCCGGCGGTCATCGAGGAGGTCACGTTCACCGGGATCCAGCAGGTCACGGTGGGGCGGGGGGCGGAGGTGCGTACCGTGCCCACCGACCTGGACCTCGGCGTGGACGTGGACGCCGTGGAGGCCGCCTTCCGGCGGGAGCCGCGGCCGCGGCTCCTCGTGCTGGTCACGGACTTCCACAACCCCCTGGGCGTGTCCATCGCGGCGGAGAGCCGGGAGCGGCTGGCCCGGCTGGCGGCGGAGCACCGCGTCCCCCTGGTGGAGGACGATCCCTACGGATCGCTCCGCTTCACGGGGGATCCCCTCCCTCCCGTGAAGGCGTACGACGACGAAGGGATGGTGTTCTACCTGGGTTCCTTCTCGAAGATGCTGGCCCCGGCGCTGCGCCTGGGGTGGATGGTGGCGCCGGTCGAGCTCATGCCCCGGATCACCACGCTGCGGGAGTCCCTCGACCTGGAGTCCACCACCCTCTATCAGCGGGCCGTGGCCGAGTTCCTGGGCCAGGGGCGGGTGGAGGGGCATCTCGCCGCCCTGCGGACGACCCACGGGGCCCGGTGCGCCGCCATGCTCGAGGCCCTGGGCGAGCACCTCTCGGGCGTCGCCCGGTGGAGCCGGCCCGAGGGGGGGATGTTCGTCTGGGTGGAGCTGCCGGCCGACCTCGACGCCACGGAGCTCTTCCAGGCGGCCATCGCGAAGAAGGTGGCGTACGTGCCGGGGGGCTTCTTCTCCGTGCGCGGCGGCAAGCGGAACACCATGCGCCTGAACTTCAGCAACGTCGACCCCGAGGCCATACGCGAAGGCGTGGCGCGGCTGGCGGGGGTGGTGCGGGAGGCGCTGGCACCCCACCCCGTTCCCCCACACCCCCCCGGGGGAAACTCCCGATAGCAGCCGCGCAGGCCGCCGCCAGCTTAGACAACCGTGGGTGACGACCCACGCCCTGGGCGTCCCGGGGGTGCGGCGGAAGCACGCCCACCGATCCGCGGACGCCCGCCTGCATCCGTGTGCCTGCCCCACCGGAGACCAGCGTACCCGGCCGGCGCCGCCGCGCCGGCCCGCCGGACGGAGTGGTTGCGATGCGCGAAGCCGTGGAGCGGCTCTGGCCCGAGCTGTCGTGGATCCGGGATCCGGACCTGCGCGAGCGGGTCGCCCGGACCTGGGAGCTCGCGTTCGAGTCGAGCCCCCTGAAGCCCGAGGACCTCGACGAGATCCCGTTCACGCTCCTGGTGCCGGACTGTCCCGCCACCTTCATGGAGCACAAGCGCTGCGTGGTGCACATCGCCCGGCGGAGCGCCGAGGCCATGCAGGAGTTCATGGGCACGTCGCTGTCCATCGACATGGACACCGTCGTCGCCGGGGCGATCCTCGCCGACGTGGGCAAGCTCCTGGAGTACGAGAAGGTGGACGGCGAGGCCCGCCAGAGCGCCCGGGGCAAGGCGCTGCGCCACCCCTTCACCGGCGTGGGGCTGGCCATGCAGGCCGGGGTCCCCGACGAGGTGTGCCACATCATCGCGGCCCACGCCGCCGAGGGCGACCTGGTGAAGCGCTCCACCGAGGCCATCATCGTCCACCACGCGGACTTCATGGCGTACCTCCCCTTCAAGAACCTGGAGCGATGATGAGCGGCATGGTGTCGGACACCGTCACCGCCCGCATGGCGCGCTGGGCCGCCGGCCTCTCCTGGGACGACATCGGCGAGGAGGCGCGGCACCAGGCGGCCCGCTACCTGCTGGACGCGCTGGGGTGCGCCTTCGGTGGATACCGCCAGGAGGACGCGCGCATCGCCCTCGAGGTCCTGGACGAGGTGGGCGGGGCGGGCCCGGCCCACATCCTCGGCTCCGGACGCACCACGGATCCCGTCTCCGCCGCCCTGGCCAACGCCCTCATGGTCCGGGTGATGGACTACAACGACATCTACTGGCAGCAGGACCCGTCCCACCCCTCGGACCTGATCCCCGCCGCGCTGGCCGCGGGCGAGCGGGCGGGTGGGAGCGGCAGGGACCTGGTGGTGGGCATCGTCCTGGGCCACGAGTTCGAGATGCGCTTCTGCGAGGCCGCCTTCCCGGGGATCCGGGAGCGGGGGTGGCACCACGCCACCCTCACGGCGTTCGTGTCGCCCATGGTGGCGGGGCGCATGCTGGGGCTCCCGTGGGAGAAGATCCAGCACGCCGTGGGCATCTCGGCGTCCCGGCACGCGACGCTGGGCGCCGTGACGGCCGGCAAGCTCACCATGATGAAGAACACGGTGGACCCCATGGCCACGCAGAGCGGCGTCCTCGCCGCGCTCATGGCGGAGAAGGGGTACACGGGTCCCGAGCACGTGGTGGACGGCAAGGAGGGGCTGGCGCACTGCCTCGGGCCGGAGTGGCAGCTCGAGGTGCTGGAGGAGGGGCTGGGGGCGTCGTGGCGCATCGAGCGATGCGGCATGAAGGCGTTCCCCACCGAGGCCCTCACCCACACGCCCATCTCGGCGGTCCTGGACCTGGTGGTGGAGAACGATCTCGCCCCCGAGGACGTCGCGGAGGTGCACATCCGCTCCCTGGCCCGGGCGGCGGACATCCTCGCCGACCCCAGCAAGTACGATCCGCGCTCCAAGGAGACCGCGGACCACTCGCTTCCGTACGTGGTGGCCGCGGCCCTCGTGGACCGGCAGGTGACGCCGGCTCAGTTCACGCCGGAGAAGATCTCCGACGCCCGCATCCGCGCGCAGCTGGCGAAGGTGAAGGTCACCGCCGATCCCGCCATCGAGGCGGCCTTCCCGAAGCTCAAGCGCGCGGCGGTGACCGTCCGCACCACCGACGGCCGCGAGCTCGACCGCGAGCTGGACTACCCCAAGGGCGACCCCCGCAACCCCCTCACCGACCGCGAGGTGGAGGAGAAGTTCGACGCCCTGGCGGCTCCCATCCTCTCGGAGGACGCCCGGGAGCGCATAAAAGACGCGGTATGGGGCCTGGAGAGGCTGGAGCGCATCTCCGACCTCATGGCGCTGTGCGTCGCGGACCGGAGGTGACTTCCATGGGACAGACCGTGGTCGAGAAGCTGGCGCGCGCCCACATGGTCGAAGGGCCGGCGCGTCCGCTGCGGCCGGGGGACGTGGTCTCCCTGCGTCCCCGCCACGTGCTCACCCACGACAACACCGCGGCGGTGCTGAAGAAGTTCAGGTCGCTGGGGGCGACGGGGATCCTGAATCCGCGCCAGCCCGTCTTCGCCCTGGACCACGACATCCAGAACCGCTCCAAGGAGAACCTCGCCAAGTACTGGGAGATCGAGGCGTTCGCCCGGGACCAGGGCGTGGACTTCTACCCGGCGGGGGCGGGGATCGGCCATCAGCTCATGGTGTCCATGGGGTACGTCGTCCCCGGCGCGCTGGTGGTGGCGTCGGACTCCCACTCCAACATGTACGGGGCGCTGGGCGCGCTGGGCACGCCGGTCGTGCGCACCGACGCCGCGGGGATCTGGGCGGTCGGCGACTTCTGGTGGCAGATCCCGCGCACCGTGCGCGTCGTGCTCGAGGGCGCGCTCCCGGCGGGCGTCACGGGCAAGGACGTCATCATCACGCTGTGCGGCCTCTACAACCACGAGGAGGTCCTGAACGCGGCGCTGGAGTTCGCCGGCCCGGGGGTGGCGACGCTCTCGATGGAGGAGCGCCTGAGCATCGCGAACATGACCACCGAGTGGGGCGCCCTCACCGGGTGGTTCCCCGTGGACGACGTGACGCTGGCCTACCTGCGGGCGCGAAGGGGCGCGTTGGCGGAGGTGATCCACAAGTTGCACGGCGCGCACGTCCCCAGCGTCGCGGATACGCCACCTATCACCGACGAGGATCTCGCGGCGTGGGAGTCCGACCCGCCGGGGCCCGACGGCGACGCCGCCTACGCCGGCGAGGTCGTCCTGGACCTCGCGGCCGTGACGCCCCACGTGTCCGGGCCCGACACCGTGCAGGTCATGCGCGCGCTGCCGGACATCGAGAAGGAGAAGGTGGCCGTCGACAAGGCGTACCTGGTGTCGTGCGTGAACTCGCGCCTGGAGGACCTGGAGGCCGCCGCGGCGGTGCTCGCGGGCCGGCGGGTGGCCGAGGGCGTGAGCCTGTACGTGGCCGCCGCCAGCCGGGAGGTGCAGGAGGCGGCCGAGGCGTCCGGCGCCTGGGAGGCACTGGTGAACGCGGGGGCGCACCCGCTGCCTCCGGGGTGTGGGCCGTGCATCGGTCTGGGTGAGGGGCTCCTGGAGGCCGGCGAGGTGGGGATCAGCGCCACCAACCGGAACTTCAAGGGGCGCATGGGCTCCCGGGACGCGAAGGCGTACCTGGCCTCGCCCGCGGTGGTGGCCGCGTCCGCGGCGGCGGGCTACATCTGCGCGCCCACGCGGCAAGACGGTGGCAGGAACGGGGCTCCGGTCGGCAACGGCACCGCGCCCTCGGCCCTGGTGCCGGCCTACCGCGAGCTGGCGTCGGACGGTGCGGCGGCGGACGAGAGCGTCGACATCATGGAGGGCTTCCCGCCCTCCGTCCGCGGGCGCCTGGTGCTGGTGCCCAGGGACAACCTCAACACCGACGGCATCTACTCGAAGGACTACACGTACCGCGAGGGGGTCACCCGGGAGGAGATGGCCCGGGTGGTCATGGAGAACTACGACCCTGGGTTCGCCGAGCGCGCCCGGGCCGGCGACATCCTGGTGGGTGGCTGGAACTTCGGCACCGGCTCGAGCCGGGAGCAGGCGGCCACCGCCGTCCAGGCCAAGGGCATCCAGGTGGTGATCGCCGGCTCGTTCTCCCAGACCTACCTCCGCAACGCCTACAACAACGGCCTGCCGTGCATCGAGTGCCCCGATCTGGTGCGCGAGCTGAAGGAGGCCTGCGCCGCGCAGATCGCCGCGGGCGAGGCCACCGTCATCCCGGGACCCGATATCGTCGTGGACTTCTCCCGGGGGACCATCGAGTACGAGGGGCACGCCTTCCGCTTCCCGGCGCTGGGCACGGTGCCGCAGTCGCTGGTGGTGGCGGGGGGGAGCGAGAACCTCATCAAGAAGCGCCTGGGGGCCACGCACTGAGCGGGACCCGGGCCGGGGAACCGGGCGGGCGGCGCCGCGAGGGGCCCCGCGCGGCGAACGAGACACCGATTCGGAGCAACGGCAAGATGGCAAGACACACCGTGGTGACGATGCCCGGCGACGGGATCGGCAAGGTCGTCCTTCCGGAGGCGATCCGGGTCCTGGACGCCGTGGGCTTCGACGCGGAGTACGTGCACGCCGACATCGGCTGGGAGTTCTGGGTGAAGGAGGGCAATCCCCTCCCCGAGCGCACCCTCGACCTGCTGAGGAAGCACAAGCTCGGGCTCTTCGGGGCCATCACCTCGAAGCCCAAGAAGGAGGCCGCCGAGGAGCTGGATCCGTCGCTGCGGGACAAGGGGCACGTCTACTTCAGCCCCATCGTGGGACTCCGTCAGAAGTTCAACCTGGACATCTGCATCCGGCCGTGCCGGTCGTTCAGGGGCAACCTGCTGAACTTCATCCGCAAGACGCCGGACGGCGGCGTGGAGGAGCCGGCGGTGGACGCCGTGATCTTCCGGCAGAACACCGAGGGGCTCTACTCCGGCCTCGAGTGGACCGACCCGCCGGCTCAGGTGCGTGACGCCCTGGCGACGCACCCCAAGTTCAAGCCCTTCGCGGAGGTGCCCAACGAGGACATCGCGGTGTCCGTGCGGCTCTTCACCCGCAACGCGTGCCGCCGCATCCTCACCGCGGCGTTCGAGTACGCCGACAAGCACGGGTATCGCTCGGTGACGGTGTGCGAGAAGCCCAACGTGCTCCGGGAGACGTCGGGGATGATGGAGGAGGTGGCGCGGGAGGTGCGAAAGGACTTCCCGTCCGTCCAGCACTGGTCCACGAACATCGACGCGCAGATGATGTGGCTGACCAAGAACCCGGAGGACTACGGGGTCATCGTGGCGGGTAACCTCTTCGGTGACATCGTGTCCGACGCGTTCGCCGGTCTGGTGGGCGGCCTGGGCTTCGCGTGCTCGGGCAACATCGGCAAGGACGTGGCGGTCTTCGAGCCCACCCACGGGTCGGCGCCCAAGTACGAGAAGCTCGACCCGCCCATCGTGAACCCCATCGCCATGATCCTGTCGGCGGCCATGCTGCTGGACCACGTGGGCGAGACGGATAAGGCCACCAACGTGCGCGACGCGGTAGCGGCGGTGGTGGAGGAGGGCAGGGTGCGCACCTACGACATGATGAGGATCCCCGGCGGCCGCGACGTCCTGAGCCGGGGGGCGGCGATGACGCCCCAGGTCACCGACGCGATCCTGGACCGGATGGGGCGATGAGCGCGCAGGCCCGGAAGGCGAAGGCGGGCGAGGCGGGACGGCGCGGCGCCGACGTCCGCTCCGACTGCTGGGCCTCGGTTGAGCTCGCCCACAGCGGCGGCATCGAGCTGGAGCTGACGTCCAAGGTGGAGGCGCTCTTCGGCACGTCGCTCCGCGCCGACATCGCGGATACCGTGCGCAAGGCCGGCGTGCCCCACGCCCGGGTGCGCGTGGAGGACCAGGGCGCCGTGCCCTGGGTCCTGGAGGCGCGCCTGGAGGCGGCGCTGCGCCGGGCCGGGGTGACGCCCAAGGCCGACCCGCGGCCGCCCCGCACGGCGCCTCCCCCGGAGGGGACGTCCCGGGACCGCCTGCGGCGCTCCCGCCTGTACCTGCCGGGGAACGAGCCCAAGTTCATGATCAACGCGGCGCTGCACGCCCCGGACGCGGTGATCCTCGACCTGGAGGACTCGGTCCATCCGGCGGAGAAGGACGCCGCGCGCGTGCTGGTGCGGAACGCCCTCCGGTGCGTGGACTTCCAGGGGGCGGAGCGCATGGTGCGCGTCAACCAGCTCCCCCGGGGGCTGGAGGACCTGGACGAGGTGGTCCCCGAGGCGCCGGACGTGATCCTGGTGCCCAAGGTGGAGGGGGCCGACGACATCCTCCAGGTGCACGCGCGCATCCAGGGGATCCGCGAGGAGAAGGGCGTCTCCACGCCGGTGTGGATCATGCCCATCCTCGAGTCCGCCCTGGGCATCGAGAACGCGCTCGCCATCGCGTCGGCCACGGACACGGTGGTGGCGCTCACCATCGGGGTGGAGGACTACACCGCGGACCTGGGCGTGGCGAGGACGCCGGAGGGCACCGAGACGGTGTGGGCCCGGAGCCGTCTGGTGAATGCCGCGAAGGCCGCCGGGGTGCAGGCCATCGACTCGGTCTTCGGCGACGTCGCCGACGAGGAGGGGCTGCTGGCGTGGGGCGTGCGCGCCCGGGCCATGGGCTTCGAGGGGATGGGGTGCATCCATCCCCGGCAGATCCGCATCATCCACCGGGCCTTCGCGCCGTCGCAGGCCGAGATCGACAAGGCGCTGGCCGTGGTGGCCGCCTTCCAGGACGCGGAGGCGAAGGGGCTGGGCGTGGTGAGCCTGGGAACGAAGATGATCGACCGCCCGGTGGTGCTCCGGGCACAGCGTCTGGTGGCGCGGGCGCGGGCGGCGGGGCTGATCCCCGGGGAGGGCGACGCATGAGCGAGCACGACTTCCTCGTGAACGCCGCGGGGCGCCGGGTGCCCAGGGTGGTGAACGGCGTCGAGCAGGTGCCGTACCAGGGCGTGGGAGGCTACGAGCCGAAGGGATCCAAGCACGGGCCGCCCATCCGCTCGTGCCGCGACTATCCGGCGGACGGGGACAAGCGCGTCGCCGACCTGAAGACCGCCCTGGAGAGGTGCGGCCTACGCGACGGCATGACGATCTCCACCCACCACCACCTCAGGAACGGCGACCGCGTGGCGCTCATGGCCCTGCAGGCCGCCGCCGAGCTGGGGGCGAAGGACCTCATGTGGTTCCCCTCGGCGTCCTTCCCGTGCCACGAGCCGGTCATGGAGCTCATGGACCGGGGCGTCGTGCAGCGCATCGAGGGGAGCATGAACGGTCCCCTGGGCGAGTACACGTCCTACGGGAAGATGCGCGGCATGGGCGTGCTCCGGTCCCACGGGGGGCGGTGGCAGGCCGTGCAGGACGGCGAGGTGCACATCGACATCGCGGTCATCGCCGCGCCCACCGCCGACGCCTTCGGGAACGCCGACGGGTCCCACGGCCCCTCGGCGTGCGGCTCCCTGGGCTTCGCGCTGGTGGACTCGCTGTACGCCGACCACGTCATCGTGGTGACGGACAACCTCGTCGACTTCCCGTGCATCCCCTGGCAGATCCAGGGGAACAACGTGGACTGCGTCGTCGAGGTGGACTCCATCGGCGACCCGGCCCAGATCGTGTCCGGCACGACGCAGATCACCCGGAGCCCCGACCGGGTCCTCATCGCCGAGTACGTCGCGCGCTTCCTGCGCGACGCCGGCATCATGAGGGACGGCTTTTCGTTCCAGGCCGGCGCCGGCGGCATCGCGCTGGCGTTCGTGCAGTTCCTGAAGGACATGATGAACGAGGCCGGCGTGAAGGCCCGCTTCGTCCGGGGCGGCTCCACGCAGTTCCTGGTGGACCTGCTGAAGGAGGGCCTCACCGACTACATCCTCGACGGGCAGACCTTCGACCTGGCGGGCGTGGCCTCCATCGCGTCGGACCCGCGGCACGTGGCCACCTCGCCCTTCACGTCGTACAGCTACCACGGCAAGGGGAACTTCGCCTCCATGGTGGACGCCGCGGTGCTGGGGGCGACCGAGGTGGACACGGGCTTCAACGCAAACGTGAACACCCACTCCGACGGCGTGCTCCTCCACGGCATCGGCGGGTGGCAGAACTGCCTCTTCTCAAGGTGCACGATTCTGGCCGTGCCCGCGTTCCGGGACCGCATCCCCGTCATCGTGGACCGCGTGGCCACCCTCACCGGTCCCGGCGAGCTCATCGACGTGGTGGTCACCGAGCGCGGCATCGCCGTCAACCCGAAGCGCGCCGACCTCCTGGAGGCCGTGAAGGGATCGACGCTCCCCATCCGCACCATCGAGGAGATCAAGGCCGAGGTGGAGGGCATCATCGGGGGGAGGCCCGAGCCGCCGCGCCTCACCGACACCCCCGTCGCCGTCATCAAGTGGGTGGACGGCACCGTCATCGACACCGTCTGGCAGGTGGAGGAGTAGGCGAGGCGCTTCCCCTCAGCGGCCCAGAGCCGCCCGGCGGCGCCGGGCCCTCACCACCTCCACGACCACCAGCGCCAGCGCGGCCAGCCACGCCGTCGTGCGGGCCTCCGCGCCGCCCACCCAGACGAAGGCCACCAGGAAGAGCGACGCGACCACGAGGCCGAGGAGGGCCATGGGCACCGCGAAGCGGGAGTACTCCGGGTAGCGGATCTCCACCCCCTCCTCCCTGGCCAGGCGCATGGCAGTCATGTTCGCCGAGGCCCCCGGCACGGTGGCCACGCCGCCCAGGCACACGCCCAGCGCCAGCGCCCACCAGAGGACGTCGGTCTCGCCGCGGATGGTGGGGATGAAGTGGGCCAGGATCGGCACGCTCACCATGACGTAGGGGACGTTGTCGATGATCGCCGAGATCACCGCCGACACCCAGCACGTGGCCAGCGCGGCGAAGAGCAGGGTGTTCCGGTCGCCCAGGCCGAGCGCGCCGCGGACGTGCGCCAGGATCCACGCCATGCCCCCGGCGACGGAGGAGGCGAGGCCGGTGTGCACGGCGGCGCCCACCAGGATGAAGAGGAACACGAAGAAGCTCAGCGCGGGCCACTCGATGTCCTTCTCGATGACCCGCAGGATGCCGTGGGCCCGCTCCTCCGCCGTGGGCGCGTGGCGCCGCACGTAGCGCCAATCCTGCACCACCAGCGCCAGGGCGGCACCGATGACCGCCGGCACCGCCACGGGCGTCCCGGTGAGGGATTGGGTGAAGAAGCCCACCGCGATGCCCACGCAGATCACCAGCATCCAGCGGAAGAGGGCGGGATCGCGGAGCTCCGGCTCCTCCACCGTCTCGTCGGGCACCGCGTCGCGCGCGGAGGCGTAGGCGTCGCGGTAGTACCAGGCCGTGTACCACTGCAACAGCACCATCATGACGAGGACGGGAGCGGTCACGTTCCTGATGAAGCCCATGAACGTGAGGCCCGCGCCGGACCCGATGATGACGTTGGGCGGGTCGCCGATGAGCGTGGCGGTGCCCCCCAGGTTCGCCGCCAGCACCATGGGCACCAGCAGCGCCACCGGCGCCAGGCGCATGCGCTTGGACAGCCGCATGGCCATGGGGGTCACCCAGACCACCGTCGTGACATTGTCCAGGAACGCCGACGTGATGGCGGTGGACCACGCCACCAGCCCCGCCGCGGCCTGCGGGCGTCCGCGCGCCCGGCTGGTCAGCCGGGCGACGGCCCACGTGAACCCCCCGGTGGACTTTATGACGCCCACCACGGCCATCATGCCGGCCAGCAGCATCAGCACGTTCAGGTCCACCGCCGCCGCCGCCGCCTCGAAGCTGATGAGGTGGAAGGGCGTGAGGTAGGTCACCACCCACACGAAGCCGACGCACATCATCGACACGACGACGCGGTGGGTCGCTCGCTTCGCCAGCAGGGCGAAGAGGATCAGGAGGACCACCCCTACGATGAGCTGCGACCAGACGTCGGTCGTGCTCGCCAGCGCTTGCTCGGGCATCGACACCTCGGACGGAGTTCGGGCCGAACCTGTGGTCGGCCGCCGGTTCGGGGGGAAAGGCTATCCGGGGGTCGGGACTCGCCGCAAGAGAAGCACGAAGCGGCGCCCGCCGCCTCCCTCAGTACCTTGACGCGTGCACCCCCGCCCCGGTATACCGGTAGCGACCCACCCTCCCGAGTCGTTCCCTCTTCAGCCGTCGTTCATCCAGAAGGAGCGCGCGTGAGCACACGATCGGACAGCGCCGCCATGCCGGTGGCCGAACTCACCATCCGCGGTCTCATCCTCGGCGTCATCATCACGGTGATCTTCACCGCGGCGAACGTCTACTTCGGCCTCAAGGCCGGCATCACGTTCTCCACGTCGATCCCCGCCGCCGTGATCTCGATGGCGATCCTGCAGGCCTTCCACGACGCGACGATCCAGGAGAACAACATCGTGCAGACGGTGGCGTCCGCCGCCGGTACGCTGTCCGCCATCATCTTCGTGCTCCCCGGCCTCATCATCGTCGGCTGGTGGACCGGCTTCCCGTTCTGGATCTCCTTCGCCATCTGCGCCGCCGGCGGCATCCTGGGCGTGATGTACACGATCCCGCTGCGGCGGGCGCTGGTCACCGACTCCCCCCTCCCCTATCCCGAGGGCGTGGCGTGCGCCGAGGTGCTCAAGGTGGGCGCGGGCGAGGAGGGGCACGACGCCAGCGAGGCCGTGGAGACCAGCGGCGCGGGGCTGAAGGCCGTGGTGTGGGGAAGCGTCATCTCGGCGGTCTTCTACGTCGTCGTGCAGACGAGGTTCTTCGCCAGCGACGTCGCCCAGTACTTCCACGTGGGGAGCACCAGGACCTCGGCCACCGGCTTCGACTTCGCCCTCTCCTTCGCGCTCTTCGCCATCGGCCACCTGGTGGGGCTCTCGGTGGGCATCGCCATGCTGGTGGGCGCCCTCATCGGCTGGGGGTGGGGGGTGCCGCACTTCACCCTGCTCCATCCCGTCGCCGGCCTGGCGGCGGACGTGGCCCAGGGCGGGTGGAGCCACTACGTGCGCTTCGTGGGCGCCGGCGCCATCGGCGTCGCCGCCATCTGGACGCTGGGCACGCTGGTCAAGCCCGTGGTGGCCGGCCTCGCCGGGGCGCGGGCGGCCTCGCGGGTGCGCAAGGCCGGCCAGGCGGATACGCTGCCGCGCACCGAGCGGGACATCCCCATCGGCACGGTGGGCCTGGTCTCCCTCATCTGCCTGATCCCCGTCACCTGGCTCTTCTGGCACTTCGCCGAGGGGAGCGGCCTGGGCGCCCACGCCCTGCTGCTGAGCGTGGGCGGCGCGATCTTCGTGGTGGTCATGGGCTTCCTGGTGTCCACGGTGTGCGGGTACATGGCCGGCCTCATCGGCTCGTCCAACAGCCCGCTCTCGGGGATCGGCATCCTGGTGGTGGTGGTGGCCGCGCTGCTCCTGGTCCTGGGCGTGAAGGCGGCGATGCCGGCCTCGGCGGGCCAGGCGCTGGTGGCGTTCGCGCTGTTCGTGACCTCGGTGGTGTTCGCGGTGGCGTCCATCGCCAACAACAACCTCCAGGACCTGAAGACCGGCCAGCTGGTGGACGCCACGCCGTCGGCGCAGCAGTGGGCGCTGGTGATCGGCGTCCTCGCCGGCGCGGTGATCATCCCGCCGGTGCTGAACCTGCTCAGCCACGCCTACGGCTTCCTGGGCGCTCCCGGCGTCGACCCGGCGCGGGCGCTGCCGGCGCCCCAGGCGGGCCTCATCTCCGCGCTGGCCCAGGGCGTGATCCAGAACAACATCGACTGGAGCCTCATCGCCATCGGCGGCGCCATCGGGGCCGCGAGCATCGTCTTCGACGAGTTCCTGGGCAAGGTGACGAAGTCGTGGCGCCTGCCGCCCCTGGCCGTGGGCCTGGGCATCTACCTGCCCACGTCCACCACGCTCATGGTGGTGGTGGGGGCCGTGGTCGGGTGGTGGTTCAACACCCGTGCGGACCGCACGGCGCCGAAGCCCGAGGCCACCAAGCAGCTGGGCGTGCTGCTCTCCTCGGGGCTCATCGTGGGTGAGAGCCTGCTGGGCGTGGTCTTCGCCGCCTTCGTGGCGTTCTCGGGGAAGGCCTACCCCATCGCGGTGGTGGGGGAGGGCTTCTCCACCGCCGCCGCCTGGATCGGCGGGATCGTCTTCGTGGCGACGGTGGTGGTGATGTACCGCTGGATCGAGAGGCTGGGACAGGCCTGACGCGGCAGCGCCGCGACTCGGGTGACCGGGGAGACCCGGCGAACCGGGACGGTCACGGGGCGGGAGGAGGGGCGCGGAGCCCCCTCCTCCCGCCCGCGTGCTCTACTTCCCTACGACGAAGAGCCAGGACGCCTTGATGGGCCCCCGGACGAAGCGGCGGCGACGGCCGCCCGCGGGGGGCTGCTGGGCGTTGGCCGGCGCCGGCCCGAACTCGGGCGTGAACGTGTAGGCCAGGTGCCGCGTGGGATCGACGGCGAGGGTGCGCGCCCCCCGCATCGTCTTCACAGTGGCCACCACCGTGTACTTGTCGGGCGAGTCCTCGTGGGCGATGGTGATGGTCCCCGTGGACGGCTCCGCAGAGGCGCCTTCCCGCCCCCGCCCGAAGCTCCCGCCGCCCGGCGTGTAGATGAGCTTCTGCGACGGATCCCAGCCGATGGCGTCGGGGCCGGGGCCGATGGGGATCTGCGCCACCACCTTACCCGACATGGCGTCCACCACCACGGTCCAGCCGTTGTGGCACGCGGAGAAGAGCCGGTTGGTCTCGCGGTCGAGGGCGAGGCCGCTGGGGCCCTTGCCCGGCGCCAGGGGCCAGGAGGCGATGACCTTGAGGGTCTTGGTGTCCACCACCTGGATCAGGCTCTTGTTCTCGATGTTGATGTAGAGCATCCCCTTGCCGTTGGCCACGGCGCCTTCCGGCGCGCCGGCGAGCATCACCTTGCCCACCACCTTCCCCGTGGCGGCGTCGATGGCGACGCTGCTCCCCGGGTCGCGGGAGTGGTCCATGGTGAAGATCCGGTCGGTGGCGTCGTCGTACGCGATGCCGTCGAGGCCGGGCGTGTGCGTGTCGATGCGGCTCTCCACCGCCAGCGTCTTCATGTCGAACATGGTGACCGTGGAGTCACCGCCGTCGGTGATGAAGCCCCGCTCGTGCTTCGGCGCGAACGCCACGCCGTGCACGCCGGGCGTGTTGGGGATGTTCCCCACGACCTTGCCCGTCGCCCCGTCGACGACCATGACGTGCGTGCCGCGCGTGACGTAGACGCGGTTCGTGGCGGGGTCGACGTTCAGGTAGTCGAAGAAGCCCTCACCGCCGATGTCGTACTTGTGCAGGACGTGGAACGTCTGCGCACGCCCGGCGGACGGCAGCGCCAGCATCGCCAGCATAGGCGCGAGCAGCGCCGCCGCCACCATGGATGCACGTACACACTTCGTCATCATGCTTCCTCCCGGCCCTCCGCGGGCTCTCAGGTGACAGCTGTGTCTTGCGGATCGGTCCGGACCGTCCCCCCCGCTTCGTCGAGCCGGCGGGGCGGACGGCCCCATCCAGGGGCCCTGTCCAGGCCGCCCGGACAGTAGCCCCCCCTACCTTGCTCCCGGATGACGGGAGGCGCCCCCGCCCCGCCGTCTCCGCCTGGCTTCGGCGTAGTCGCGTGCCGACGGCCGTGGGCGTGGGCCTGGCCGAGGTCCGAGGACGGCATCGCGCGGCGGCGGGCCTTCACGAACCGGGCCTGTGCCGCTCCACCTGCTCCTGCATCATCCGCACCAGCTCCGCGTCGGTGAAGGGCTGCCACCCGTGGGGCTTCATGGGCCTCCCGTACTCGAAGGTCCCCGCGTAGTGCGGGTCCGTGGTGTGCGCGAAGAAGTCCTGGAGCCGGTACACGGCGAGGTTCAGGTAGTAGGTGTCCATGTCGCCCACGTAGACGTGGATCTTGTCCACGAGGTCGGGGCCGATCTTCGTCCAGTTCTTCGCGAGATAGGCGCGCAGGTCGTATCCGTGGTCGCGCATGTACTCGGCCACGGCGTGGTCGATGTGGCCCGTGCGCTTGTTCCAGAGCTCCTCCGGATACCCGTCCGGGCCCACCGGACCGTAGACGGCGTCCCACGCGTTCATCTGCTGCGCCGAGCGCCCGTGGCTCCCCAGCACGGCCTCCAGCTGGCTCATCTGGCGCATGGTGGTGTGGGGCTGGCCGTCGGGGGAGCGCATCATGTACCGCTCCGGCACCCACCACCCGCTCTCGTTGGGGACGAAGGCGCTGGTGTCCGTGTAGGCGTTCGTGAGCTGGTAGTTGCGGAAGTCCACCGGGTCCGGGTAGAGCGTCCAGGTGCCGCCGAAGAACTTCGGGTGGAAGACCTGGAGGGCGAGGGACTCCCAGCCGCCGGTGGAGCCGCCGGTGAGGAGCCGGGCCCAGGGCTGGCGGATCATGCGGAAGTGCCCTTCCAGGTACGGGATCAGCTCCTGGATGAGCGCGTCGCCATAGGGGCCGTCGTTGGCGGAGTTCACCGCGTACGAGTCGTCGAAGTACGGCGTGGGGTGCTGGAAGGTCACCGCGATCATGCGCGGCATCGAGTCGCTCATCCACTCCTGCGCGAACTCGTAGCCGCCCTCCCGGGCGGTCATGCGCAGGCGGGCCGCCCTCCGCTGCGGCGACTCGGGGCGCCCGTCGGGGTTGAAGCCGAAGGGGGCGCGCAGGCCGAAGTGCCCCTGCACGTAGATGGTGGGATACGAAGAGTCGGGGTGCTCGTCGTATCCCTTCGGCAGGAGCACCGTGGCGCCGAGATAGATGGGGTGGCCCCAGAACCTCGTCAGCATGGGGCTCTGGATCTTGATGTGCTTCACCCACTTGGTGTCCGCCGGCATGGGGACGGGTGGGAGCACCTGGTCCGTGACGAGCTTCACGTCGAAGCCGGCCGCCGGATCGAGGTGCACCCGCCGGACACCGCTCACCAGGTTCCCCGGCGAGCGCTGGAAGTCCTGACCCTCCCAGTGGTCCATGTGCGCCCAGATGGTGTGGCCGTCGGCGCGGTGGAACTCCGTGTAGACGTTGATGAGCGCCTGGACCCAGTAGTCGCCCGCCGGCAGGTCCTT
>Ga0315535_1000756_pt1 | contig 22365 bp, 28 predicted proteins | sample SalMarSW160220MG_2_FD_203092 | JGI IMG/M metagenome (GOLD analysis project Ga0315535, IMG submission 203092) | Salt marsh sediment microbial communities from the Plum Island Ecosystem LTER, Massachusetts, United States - Salt Marsh Sediment SW1602-20 ... | reverse complement strand
CTTTTAAGAGCGACAAGTTGTCAGGTCAAAAGATTGGAAAACGAGAGTATCTGACTGAGTTAGAAACGAGGCATTTCACTTCGAAACTTAAGGCGCATTTTGAATCGTATGTTGAGATTCCACGTAGTAGGGTTGGGAAAAGCGGAAAATTGAGACATTGATAAACGGAGAGGCTTTGCTGTTTGCTAAATTCTTGAGAAATGAAAAGGAAGAATGGAAACCAAGATTAGCGAATGTCACCTATTGAACTTTTAATCTATTCTTGTGAAGTATGACTAACAGTGTTGTTTTTACAAAATAGTGGGAGGATTATTCATGATGGAAACTATGCTATGGCTCCTTCTGTTCCTCTTATCTCAAAGTGTTTATCCAGAGCGATATGAGTGATGTGGGTGAACGTGAAATATATCGAGGTGTTGGTGCTATTGCTTGTCTGTATGTAGTTGGCTTTGTCCATTACGTAGTACTTGTCGATTACGGTGAGTTCTCCCCAAAGTAGGTCATTTGGAATTGTTATGTTACAAAATGAATCTTCAGGGGGTCCTCTAAAATCAAATTCAATATAGTTATCTGGGACTTGAGGTAAGTTAACTGTTGGCGCAGAGGAGTAATTGCTTCTAATAGTTACAATATAGGTTTTCTCTCCAACTGAAAGAGGATATGTGTATAACTTGCCTACTGACGATTCATTCCCTCCCAAATGAATCCATAGAATTCCACCTACAATTATTGAAAATAAGACCAAAAAGACGAGTGCAAGGACGATTACTCTTTTATTCATAACACCACTAGTTAAAAATGCTATATGCATAGCAGGAGAAAAGGGTTTTTATCAAGAAACCTTGACTAGCACGCATGAGTGTGTGAGTTCTTTAGTTTATAGCATTTCGTTTTTCGTTTTGTGTATTGTGCGTATGGGTAGGTAGAGATAGGAAGGAAATCAAATTTTAATGCTGCTGCGTTGAGAGCCATTGTTTCTTGACAGTTTCGCGCCAATCATTGCAGCTTAACGGTAACCGTTATCTCAAGAGGAACTCTAAACAGGGGCATATACTCATGTGGGATATGTAGCCACTTCGACGTTTCCACTTCAACCGTCAAATCATTGAGTTTCGCAAACCGCCAAAACCAGCTTTTGCTGAAAAACTGGATGTGCCCATGCGACCTTCTTCGACTCACCTTCTCGCCTAACTTGTGAGGGCATCTGATGACCACAAGGCTTGATGCCACGCGAACCATCTCTGTCAACAAGTTGTTAGGATTATCCAAATGCTCTATAACATGATTGCTTTCCGCCACACGAAAACTTTTATCTTTAAAAGGCAAATAATTGGCGTCGCAAACTATGAAATTCTTTATTGCCCTGAACAATATCGGTTTGCCACTCGACCTATGCTTTGTCGATTCAACGTACAAATCGACGTTAACGTCACCATTGGCTTTGTTCCCACAGCCAACATTTAATCTTTCAAAATAATGAAGTTCATGCTTTCTTTGTCTGTTTTCTATATTCGTTTAAATTCGCCGATTGGTTTTGTGTCTTTTCCTTGGTTGCATCAATGCCTTCTATTTTTTGAAATTCATCTTGTAAGTCGAGGATTGCAACGTTTTCTTCTTCAACAGCCTGCATTTTTTTCTCCCGCTCTAGTTTGACAATGAAAAAACGCTATTGCTTCAAAGTTTATTATACTTAAGAAGGCTGAATACAACTTCTGTAAAGTCCTCGGTTGAATCCAATTATGTCAAACTTGCGGAATACGAATAGAAGGAAAAAATAAATGGGTTACACTAATTCAAAAGCAAGTTCTATAAAACGAGATTCAACATAAAGAGAGAAAATAGAGTCAATTATTCTATGTCGTTCCTCTAAATTAATTTTTAAAGTATTGTGCTGTTATTTCGTCAGGTATATACGCTATTGGAATGATTGTGGAGGGAAAAGGGCGGTAGCGGGTTATTTGAACGTTTGAGATCAAGCCATGTTTCGCTCCGTACTGCCAAAACCATCTGCAACGGAAAAAATGTTTATGCAACACCTCTGATTTTCCGAGTGCTCGATGGAATTTGTCGCCGTAAACATGCGGTGTTTTAACTATTACTTGATAATCGCTTACCCTTACCATCTCATTTAGGAATTGTTCAGGGTTATCAACATGTTCTATTACATGACTGGAATAAACAATGTCAAAACAAGCGTCCTTAAAAGGCAAGTGTTGACCATCACAGACTACAAAGTTTTTAATGCGCTCCTTTGGAACACGCAACCCAAAAACACGGTGACCTTTATCTGAAACGTAAAGGTCAGTGTTAACATCTCCTGATGGTGTGACCCCACAGCCAATATCTAACCGTTTCATTTCTGTTTCCTCTTTTCGCTTAAGATTCTGTTAAGTCTTTTGTCATGGATTTATTTTCTGGTATAAAAATTATTTTGTTATTACCTCTCCACCATATGATATACTCGGTAATCCGTCAACCGAAAGTTTCCATGAAAAACTTCTACCGACAACTTTACAGAACCAAATTATCAACCGATTTTTTACAACATGCCAAAAATGCCAAAACAACCTAAGACTTTACAGAATCAGAGAAAGACAATTTGTATTTCTTGTATTTGCTGCTAACTTTTGGTCGATGGTATAAACTCTTTGGTCCAAATTCTTTAAAACAGAATGTGATTCACTCATGAAAACAATTGGTCTTGTTGGTGGCATGAGCTGGGCATCATCCATAGAATATTACAGAATCATCAATGAACTCATCAATAGAGGGTCAGACGGAATAATTTTAGGCTGTACAGAATTGCCATTACTGATAAAACAGCAAGATAGCCACGTTCCCCTTTTTAACACAACAGAAATACACGCTAAAGCGGCAGCTAATCTTGCACTTGAAAATAACAAAGTAACACTCTAATTAGATTCACGTTCTTCAAAGGCTTCAACTAAAACCTTTCTAATCTCTATGTAGGCTTCTCAATATAATAAGCAATCTCAGTTGTCAACTTTACTGATGTATTTTTAATAAAGAAAGGAAAATGGTTGGCTTATGTTTGCCTTTATGTTTCTACGCTGGCTCGTTCCTGCGTCGACCCTGCAGTGGATATTTCAGGGAGCTGGCTCCTGAGTTTCTGCTCCGCCGCTGACTCCGCCTCCGCCAAAATCTTTTCCGCTTCTAAACTCGCGCTTCCGATGTTTACTGGAGTGCCCACATCTTGGTGGGTTGTGGAAACTATGTCGGTCAGCAACGTGCCGATGTTCTCGAGCTCGTGGCCTGCTTCTGGAAAAACCCCCGCCATTCCACAGCGAATGTTGTTAAGCACGCCTGCGGCTGGCGCTATCACCGTAACTATGTCGCCTAACTCTGAAACCGTGTTAAGCCTTAAAGACACGCTTTCCAAAGCCAAAGACGCATGCATCAGCATCTTCTCAACCTTGCGAATTTCTGCTAACTCGCCTGCTAGAACGTTCGCGCGCATTGTATCTCTTTCCGAAAGCGCTTTTACGGTGCGCTTAAACAGCGCGGCGTCACGTTGCTCAAAGCGGCTCTGTGCATTATTCAGCTTGTTCTTTTGAACTTCTATTCGCTGGAGAACCGTGCTAATCTGCTTTTTCAAGCCTACAGAAGGCTTGTTTGCATCCTTGATTTTCGACAAGAACGAGGGGTTCTGCGGCTTTTCCTTCCATCTATCAACGAACTGGTCACCCAAAATCATTTTCTCTCCTGTCTTTCACCTTTTTCTTCTCTAGGGAAGCGACTGCATAAAAAACTGTTTGAAGTGGCAAGCTAAAATTCGTTGCTCCGCAAAAACTGTTTTCAATTGTTTATTTTAAAAGCTGCAGGGCTGGACGCCCAAGTTCCAAGTAGCTTATTAAAGGCTTAATGAAGCAGGCTGAAATTGGCTTTTATACTTAGGAACCATTCATGTTTCATTTTTAATCGAATAAGCAAAAAATCGCGGTTTTTTTCCTTCAGATTTACATATTTATACTTGAAGAAACTACTTCGAAGCCTCATGGTTAGAATGCAGAAGCAGTCGAAACTCCAGCGATGAGTCGTTAGTTCAGTTTCTTCGCTTCAAAAGCGAGAATTTTATGGCAGTTAATGCATCTTGTCAAAATTAGCTCGAACCCGTTCAGTATGTCGAAACGCGTCTGCGTGTAGCGCCTCTGTTTAGCGTGGTCACAAGTGACTTGACTGACGGAAAGCAGCCTGTCCTCTTCCATTTCTCCCTTCCCGCAGTAATTCTTTGCTTTCGGTGAGTAAATAACTCTTATGAAAGAATCTTCTATTCAAGAAAACAGCCAGATTATCCTGAAAAAAGACGCCGCTTACCCATGACCTAAGCAGTAACTGCTCTCTCGCCTCATTCCCGCGTTAACGCGTCTTCTTATCTCTGAGTGGAGCTATTTTCTGCGAGTTCTTGCTTGTGATAAAAACCGCGCCGCCGTGCGCCAAATGCTTTTCCACTTTCGCGAAATCAACATATTTTCCCTCTTGAACTTCAACGTCTTCGCTATCGTCGTTACCCAACAATAACACTTGAAACAGTAGCTGCTTCTCTTTTTTAACTGCGACTAAACTCTTCAACATTGTTTCATCTTCTAACTATTTCTAGAACACTATTGAATGTACAGCTGAAAATTTTTAAAACTATGTGACTGTGCCAACACAACAACAGCGTAACCCGTTTTATTGGAAAATGAAGTCGAGAATCTCACGTTTTTCCTTGAAAGAATCCACTATCAAATCTGGATTGGCTTTTTTGAGTATTTTTCTGGAGTATACGCCTGTGAGAACCGCGACGCACCTCATTTTCGCCCTCTTAGCCGCTTCAACTCCAAAGGTTGAGTCTTCAAAGACAACGCATTTTTCTGGGCTGCTTTTCAGCTCACATGCGCACGTTAAGAAAATTTCAGGGTGAGGCTTCGGATTAACCACGTCATCAGCGGTTACGACGACGGCGAAAAACCGTTTAATATCCATCATTTTGAGCATATGGTTAATGACTGCGCGGTCGTTCATGGAAGCCAGACCCAACTTGGCTTTGCCATGCAAAGACTGCAAAAGCTTCAGTGAGCCGATGAACAGCTTCACGTCTCCGCTCATTTCAATCTCGTTGCGAATCTTCTTTTCAACCAGCCGCTTAATCAACGCCTCGTCAAAGCTTGTTTTGGAAGCGCGCAGGATTTCTCTGAAGGTTTCTGCCGAACCTACTCCAATGAGCTGTTCAATGAATTCGTCGCTTATTTTACAGTGGATTTCGCGGAGGGCTTTTTGAAAAGAAGCCACAACCACCCGTTTGGTGTCGGCGAGGGTTCCGTCCCAGTCGAATATGACCGCTTCGAACATCTGGAACTCCGCGTGTCAGGGCTTCACTGCGAGTTTATGCTTAGCTTTTCTCGGATCAGCTGGCTTTTCTTGGCTGCTTCCTCAACCGCGCGCATCAGCGACTGCCTTATGGAGCTTCCTTCAAGCTCGTATATGGCTTCTATGGTTGTGCCGCCTGGAGTGGTCACCATGTCCTTTATTTTTGAAGGGTGCTCCTGCAATTCAATGACGAGCTTTCCTGTGCCTAGGACAGTTTGGGCTGCACTGGTTAACGCGATGCTTCTGGGCAAGCCAACTTTTAACCCCGCGTACATAAGCGCTTCTATGATTATGGAGAGGTATCCTGGTCCGCTACCGCTTAGCGCGGTTATGGCGTCCATGTATTTCTCGTCAACCTCCTCACAGATGCCCATCATGTTCAGCAAGGTCTTGACTTTCTCTTTGTCGCCTTTCGTTACGTTTCCGTTGCAGCAGTACGCCGTGTAGGAAGCCTGAACCAAAGCGCCCACATTCGGCATGATGCGCACAGTTTTCGCTTCAGGGATAAATTTTGTAACGAATTTCAAGGGAACCGTGGCAGCCACAGAAATCACTAGCTTTCCTTTAGTTTCTGATTTGATCTCTTTCAGAACTTTTTCCACGTCGCCAGGTTTGACCACGATGAAAATAATGTCCACAGCAGCCGCGGTTTTACGGCCATCTGTGCTTGTGGCTACGCCATTTTTCTCTTGCTCCTGAAGCCTTTCAGGTCGTATATCAACGGCGGTGATTTTACCAGCGTATCCGCTTTTCAGGAGGCTTTTCACTATGGCGCCGCCCATCATTCCTGCGCCTATAACGGCGATTTTGTCGTTCATGACCAATCACTCTTTGCTTTAACTACATGGCTTCTGCTCTTAAACTTTTATTGCCTAGGCTGTTGAAAAATTGTTGGGGGTGCCGCTTGGCGGGTTTTACTTTTCAGAAGTGTTCACGTTGCTTTTGCTGTTCATTTTTCTGCGGAGAACTATTCCCTCAACAAAGAAAAGAATCATCGCCACGGCGGTCATTCCCGTTAGAAAAATGCAACTCGTCTCAATAACGATGTTGCCAATAATATAGGCGAGAAAGATTATTGCGATTTCTGCGCTGAAGGCGCCCATAAAAAAAGAAGGAGTAGAACATCAGTCTTGGCACGAGGTTTCTGCCGATCCAGACGTGTCCGCTGATGCCGGTTTTTTCTTTAAGCACGTAGTCGCCGTACTGGTTTCTCTCGATTAAGCCTACGGCTTCGAGTTTCTGTAGGTGCCTGTGCGCCACGCTTGGGCTGCTGAGGTTCGCGCCTCGACTGACATCTCTGGTACCGACTGGTTTTCCTTCTTTGGCTACGTAGGCGTAAACGCTTAGCGTGTTGCCTTCAATCTCCTCTTCCAGCGGCTTCGTCAAACTTGCGGCCTCTACTTCTCAATATGGCGGGTTCAGCAAGTCTATTTTCGATAGCTGGTCTTCAGACAGTAGGTTGTTGTACAGGAAGCCGTTTCCGAACTTTTCAAGCTGAACGCTCGCTATTTCCTCGCCATTTGCCAATGTAACTACTATGGAGTCTCCGTTGAATGTAATCCAGCCGAGTCTTCGTACGCTTATAGTTATCATTTCTGGCTCTCCGAAGTTGGAAACCCAGTTGGTTCCGCCGCCTGACGTTTTAGTCGCGTGAGATTTACCTGTGGTCCAGGTGTAGTAGAACATTCCTCCACCTGAACTGAGACCAGTATCAAACCAGTTTTCGCGGCTGAAGGAGAAGTTCGGCATTTGGAAAGAGCTGTTGTAGCTAACTCCAACGCTTTCTGTCAGGTTTCCGATGTAGCCCTTGTCTGAGTAGATGTAAATTATGTAGTATTCGATTCTGGCATCGCAGTACGCCGTTTCAGCGTCTGCAATCAAAGTGAAATTCAAAACAAGGGCGTGCGAGACTGTCTGAACCTCTATCATCTCGCTTTGAGTTTCCAGATTAGACGGAACCAGAGAAGTTCCACGGCAAATGTAGGCGTAAGGTACTTCGACGTTGAACTGTGGTGCATCTGTTTCAGCTTTTGCTGTTTCAGACATCATGAATGTAAGAGGCACGATTGAAGCTACACCAATCATCAAGGCAATAACGCTATACGCAAACAGCCTTTTTTCGACTTTCATGATTTATCACTGCCCTCAATATCTACCATATGAAGCTAATAATTCTCCCCGAAGAACAAAACTGTTCTTGAGAAGAACATATGCCCTTTGAGGTCAGCATTATGTTACGATTTTCTTTAGTAAATTTTGCAGAACAAGAGCAGGCGCGTCTGTCTTAACGCCTCGAGAGTTGAAGTGCGTTGGAGAAACCTGAAAACCCTTATCGCGCAGACCCTGAAGCATCGCGGAAACAGAAGGCACTGGTGACGACAGCTTGTTGCTGATTTTGTCGATAACGTAATACGTTGCTGGCGCTTCAGCCTCTTCCTCCGCCAAAGACAATAGCTTGGAGATTTTTCCGCTGTTTCGGAACGCTGTGCGCCTGCTTTCCTGTGCCATTAGCTTGCAGAACTGTTGGTCAAGGATTTTTCCCAGCCAAAGCGGTCCAGCCCAGTCCATTTTGGAGCCGCACTCGGGGCATTTTTCAAAAAACCGCTGGGAAAGCGCTTTGGTGGTTTCTCGGTGCAAACAGTTGAAGCAGTGTAGCACGTAGCCGAGGCTTTTGATGCTTGCGTCCGCTTTTTTTGCGCCGTAGCCGATTTGCGCGTAGACTCGGATGTAATGGTCGGTGGAGTGGCTGAAGACGACGCGGACGCCGATGTCCTGCTTCGCCGCGACTGTGGCTATGCAGCCTGCTAAGAGCCTGACGGCAAGCTCTTGGCAGTATTCGGTGCGCAGAGGTTTTCCCCCGTACTTTCTTATGCAGGCTTTCGCGTGTACTCCGCACAGCGGCGCGAGGTCGGTTGCGGTCGCGGCTAAAAGCCCTTTGTTGCGGAGGGCTCGGACGGCTGAATCCAAGTAGGACACGGGCGAACCGAACGGGTCAATGTCCACCACATCGAATCTTCTGCGGGGTGCACCGTGGCAGCTTAACAGGCAGTTCGCGTCCTTGTGCTTAACCGTTACGCGGTTTTGCAGCCCGTTCAAGTGCACGTTGTGCTGTGCAAGTTTAAAGGAGCGCTCGTTGATATCGCTGGTCACAACTTTTTTGACGCCGTGGATTTCGGCTGCGAAGCGGATGCCTCTGATTCCCGAGGCTGTTAACGGGTCGCAAATGGAAATTTCCCTGTTCGCCATGCGCTGGTAAGCCTGAAAAGCCAAGACGGATACGTCACGGTTCAGCTCCATAACTGGGTTGTAGAACACTGGCGCTTTGGAGGGCGCGTAATCTGACGGCTGCTTCTTATAGGCTTGGAGCTTCGGAACCAAGGCTTTCACTTTGCCTTCCTGTATTGTTTCGGTTGGAAAATCTACTGTGAATTCCGGTTCTGCCATGGTTCTTGCCCTTGTTTTTGTGTGGGTTATGAGAAGAAATTTATCTGCATATTAGACTTCTGGTTCGAGGCGAATAAGCAATGCGGAAGCGCGTGCTGTTGTTAACGGGCAACCCGGGCGTGGGAAAAACCACTGTGCTGATGAAGACAGTTGATTCTCTGAAAGAAAGAGGAATCTGCATTGGCGGCATGATAAGCCGTGAAGTGCGCGAAGGCGGAATGCGCATAGGCTTCGAGATTTTGAACCTAAACAGCGGCAGACGCGGATGGTTGGCACATGTGAACCAGAAAGCAGGTCCGCAAGTTGGGAAATACCGCGTTAACTTGGAAGACCTTGACGGTTTGGGTGCTCAAGCCGTAACAGACGCCTTGGAGAACTGTGATGTTGTTGCGGTAGATGAGGTTGGACCTATGGAGTTGTTTTCCGCCAAGTTCAAGGAAGCAGTGCGGAAAGCGCTGGTAAGCCGCAAACTGGTTATAGCCGCTGTCCACTGGAGAGCTGATGACAGGCTGATAAGCGAAGCCAAAAGCCGTGAAGACTCAGAAACGTTCACAGTCACGCATGAAAACAGGAATAAATTGCCCGAAGTGATAGCTGAAAAAGCGGTCAAGTTCCTAAATTAAATATGATAAAAAGCTTGAGGCAAAGAAATCAAACGGCAGTTTATACGTGCATTAAGCCCGAGGACTTGGTTGATGAACAGATATAGGAACCAGGCTCGTCTGTGATGTGCACTTCAGTAAACCCTGCTTGCTTCAAAAGACGCCTCATTTCTTCTTTATTGGGAAGCATATCGTGAGCGACCGCTGCCGCGTTGCGGTGATGAGCCATTATCTCCTCGCTGCTGAGAGCGTGAGCAATGATGAGCTTGCCACCAGGTTTCAGTACGCGATTCAATTGACGCAACGCTTCCGCTTTGTTTTCCAAGTGAGGGAACAAGCCGAAGCATGTTACGGCGTCAAAGGATTCTGAGGGGAAACCGAGTTTTTCAACTTGCTGAACCGTGATGTTGACGTTTGAGAGACCGGCGTATTTCGAGCTGCATACTTCAACCATTTTCTCCGCGAAGTCTACGGCTGTAACGTGCCCTGTTGACCCGACTGCTTTCAGCAGGAAAGGAATCAGGATTCCGGTGCCTGTGCCAACATCTAAAACTCTTTGCCCCTGCTCCAGTTGAAAAGTGGGGACTAGTTGACTTAGAAAGTCAGTTAATTCTTGAGTTTTGAATCGCTCATCCCAAGATACTGCAATGTTGTTGAAGAACTCTTGGCGGTTCATCATTCAGAATCACGCACAAAGTTGGGTTGTGTTTCCTTGTATCCGCTGTTTTTGGTTGCTATTTTGCGGGCGTCAAGCCCAGTCACCAGAGATGTTCCTACGGCTCCTCCAACGACTCCGCCTATAGCATGCAGTCCCATCCATCCTATGACTCCGCCCATTGCAGCAAATGTTGGTCCAGCCATGAAGAACGTGCCAATTATGTATCCTGCCAGAGCCGCTGAAACAACTGAAATCGGCATTATGCTCGCAACCGTGTAAGCCTTCTTGCTAAATGGTTTGTTGAATCCGACGAGTGCGATTGTTAAATCGAAGAATATGCTTGCGGCCGTGAAGCCTAAGAAGTGGTACGGGTTTGCGACAAGTGCAAAGTTGATGATCGTGGCTATTGCGCCGATAATGGTTATGGCTCCGAATTTTCTTACCCACCAAGCGGCCAGACTCAGCACTGAGAAGCCTATCATGTCGCAGAAGAATGGGAGATGGGTCATGCTGAAGAATACAGGTGCGAAGATTGAATTCACTACTCCCCATAGGGCTGCGCATATTGCTATTGCCGCTACGTCTCGTGTGTTGAAGTAGGTCACGTTGCCACATCCAGTAATACTATTCTAAAGAAAAGTAACACTGTAGTCTATTTAACCTTTACGGCACAACAACGCCAAAACTGCACGCACCCCCGCACAAATCCAATCCAGAAAAATGTAATAAATGTAAACGTGCACCAGCGCAAATTTGCCGCGTATTTGCCGCCTATTTGGCTCCTAATAGCGGTTCATTGCAGAAACCTATAGGGGGTCTACCTGTATTGGCTGTTTCCGCAACCAATAGCATGTAGAAAAACCACCACGAACCTATTTGTCGTTGTCCAACAGCGGAATCAACAAAAACGGTAATCGACAGGGAACACTTTTTATCTTACGCTAAAAATTACGCTAGGGTAGGAGAATATGCTTATGGATTTTAAAGGCAGCAAAACAGAGAAAAACCTTTTAGCCGCGTTCGCAGGCGAATCCCAAGCCAGAAACCGATACACTTTCTTCGCCAGCGTAGCCAAAAAAGAAGGATATGAGCAAATCGCAGCTATCTTTGAGGAAACCGCGGGCAACGAGAAGGAGCACGCGGAACTTTTCTTTAAGCATCTGAAAGGCGGAATGGTTGAGATAAACGCCGCTTACCCCGCAGGAGTAATAGCGTCAACAGCTGAAAATATGAAAGCGGCAGCCGCAGGAGAAAAACTGGAGTGGGGAACACTCTACCCCAACTTTGCTGACGTGGCAGACGAGGAAGGCTTCCGCGGCGTAGCCCAAACCTTCCGCAGCGTCGCCAAAGTAGAAGCTTACCATGAACGGCGGTACCTGAAACTGCTGGCAAACGTGGAGCAGGGCACAGTGTTCAAGAAAGACGCGCCCATCAAGTGGAAATGCAGAAACTGCGGTTTCGTCTTTGAAGGCAGCGAAGTACCCGACAAATGCCCCGTGTGCAGCCACCCGAAAAGCTACTTTGAGGTCTGGTGCGAAAACTACTAGCAGCCCCTCCTCTTGCGGTGTTCGCGGTTTTTCCAACCTCTACATTTTTTTGTTATGAAACTGTCTCGTTCCAGAAGAACAAATTATCATAACGGCTTCGCACGCCACCTATAAATTCTGCATCGTCATAAACAATATCCAGGCGGGAAGCGTATTGCAGTAGCAGCAGGTTTGTGTCATCGAAAATCTTCGGCGACAAATCATCCGCGTTCCAAAGCCCCCAAATGTTATCGTCAGGACGGCGAAAGCCGAAACCGTAATCCTTTGGAAGAACGTAAGCCGCTTCTCCCTTGATAACACCATGGTCCCGCGGGTTGCTGTTAACGTAACTCCAGAAGTCCTTTATGGCGCCGAAATGCTTCTCTGTCAATGTGCCGTACTGAGTAGCGTTAGGTGCGTAATTAAAAATCACGACGTATTTTGCTCCCGTTTTGTAGGCTAGAATCATATCGTTGTAAAGTTCTTCTCCCGACTCGATATACGGCTCTTCCGTGTACTCCCAAGTGATTATGGCGCCCCAATCCTTGTTGTGAGCTTCGGCGGCGCCTCTGCAAAGCCCTATGTGCAAGGGTCTGCTGTGGTTCCAGCCGAATTCGGTGAAAACAGCCGTGTACCCAATTTCGTAATCAAACCAGTAGAGCCCATAGTCTGCGGTGAACACTTTGTCGGTGGAATTCAGGTAATACGCTATAAGCTGACCCAAAGCGCTGGTGTATCTGTTTGCAACGTCGCTGTAGCTTGTTCCGTTTTCAATCAGCACCGAAGGTCCATGATCAAGCTGGTTTCCTCCCGGTTCATCGTACCTGTAGACGCCTAAGAACTTGTCACGGTACTTCTGCTTTGCTTCAACCATCCAATCAAAAATCGAGGAATTGCTTATTTGACCATCCCTGACGACTGTGTAATTGTATTTTTGGCTGTCTGTGAAGAAAACAATCAGATTCAAACCCGAACCCACAACGTAGTCGCAAGCCTCATTCAGCGCGGTCTGGTTAAACGTTATCTCAATGGAGCCTATCACGAAAAGGTTTGTGTAATCCTTTACCTTGTCCACCATAGCTTTAAGGTAGCCCAGCAACTCTCCAGAGTCACCTGAGCTTTTGTCATAAGCGAACTCCACGCCCACATAAAACTCGGAAGCCGAATTGAAGTTTCCAAGCCAGTCAATTGCCGCGGCTATAGAGACTAAAAGAACTACGATAAGAGCAATGCCTAAAATATAGAGGGTTTTCTGACTCATTTTCCATCCAGCTTCGGAAAAAACGTTAGCAAGACTCTTCTATAAAACTTTTGCAGATTTTAACCGAAGAGGAAATTTGTCCCTTTTCGTTTTTGCCGCCTGTGCTAGTAAGGTCTTCGATAGAGGCCGAGAAGCTCGCCTTTAGCCAGCACGTGATTTTCCATTGCTTTTTCCACATCTCTCTTTTGAGAATCCGCATTCAAATCCAGTTTCGTGTCCAAAGCGTAGACTTTGAAGAAGTACCTGTGCGTTCCAGATGGCGGACAAGGCCCACCGTAAGCATGCCTTCCGAAAGTGGTTATTCCCTGGGTTCCTGGAACCGTGTTCTCTTCTATTTTGCGGGTTGTTGGCTGAATGTTCCATACAAGCCAATGGTTCCATGTGCCAGCTGGCGCATCTGGGTCATCAACTATCAGGACCAGGTTTTTTGCTTCTTCAGGTACGCCTTCGATTGTTAAGGGCGGGTTTACATCTTCTCCGTCACAGGTGTATTTTGCAGGAATGAGCTTGTTGCTTTCAAACACGGGGCTTTTTACGGACAGGTTTTTCACAAGTTTAGCCTCCAGAACACCAAAAATAATGGCGCGTTGCCACATAAAAAGTTGCCGAACCTCAAACGCCTTGACAAAGCCTTGTATGAGAAAGGAAGGTTACGTTTGATGTTAAAGGCTATTAATGAGAGTTGCAGAATAATTCTCAAGGAGACACTTGAAAAGTATGTGCGGGATATTTGGTTTTGTACTGAAAAATCCAGTTTCTACTCAAATGACCTTCAGGATTCTGCAGAAACTTGAGGTCAGCCAGTACCCAGGTGAAAACAAGCCTGTCGGCGGCTACGGTGCAGGCGTCGCCTTAATGCTCAACGACGGTAACATCATATTGGAAAAAGTTGGTGCGGTGGATGGTTCTCCAGCGGCGCATCTTGCGAAGATTGTGGAGCCGAAGCTTCAAAGCGCCTCGGTTTTGATGGGTCACGTGCGGTATCCTAACCCAGAGTTCAGGGAAGCCGCTCGGTTCAAAGAGGCGGCGCAGCCCTACGTGGGACAGTTCGAGCCCGAGTTGACTATTGCTTCGGCGCATAACGGCAGAGTGGAGAATTATAAGGAGCTTAAAGCGAGAATGAAGGAACACGTTTTTGAGAGTGAGAAAGCGGGGTTTGTTGACTCGGAAATTATTCCCCACTACTTCTCAGAATTAGTCAACGAAACAGAGAGTGCGGACGAGGCGCTTTACAGGCTTCTTTGCACCTTGAAAGGTTCAAATTCCATCAGCATGTTCCACGTTGACAAAGAAAACGCGTTTTTGCACTTGGTGCATAAGGGGAAAACAAGAGGCTTAACGGTGTGGACGAACGAGAGAGGCGAAGTGGTTTTTTGCTCTCGCCCCGAACCCGTAAGGGAAGAGTTTGAAACACTGCTGATCCGAGGCGAGTTCAAGGAGAAAATCTCAATTAAATGGCGTGAAGATGTGGGACTTAAACTCTCGTTTCCCATAACCTTCCAGTAGAACGGAGCCAAGGCTTCAACTCATCGCCCGACGTAGCCAAGAGCCTCTTCTGCTACGTAACAGCAAGTAAATGAAAAATGGGCAGCCTAGAATCGCAGTTATTACGCCAACTGGCACTTCAGACGGACTTATGAGCGTGCGCGCCAACGTGTCACATAGAATCAGCACGATTGCTCCAGCTAGCGCGGATGAAGGTATCAGCATTCGGTGGTCTGGACCTACCAGCAGCCTCATGATGTGAGGGATGATTAATCCGATAAAACCGATGATGCCGCTGATGGAAACTGCCGCTGCGGTTACTAAGGCTACGCAGGCAAGCAGGATTTTCTTCAGCATTTCAGTGTCTACGCCAAGATGGAATGCTTGTTCTTCGCCGAGCGCAATTGGGTTCAAGTCTCTGGCAAAATAGAGAATCACGCCTAAGCCGACAATGATGAAGGGAAAAGCCATGTAGACGTAGTTCCAGCCAGCCAGCGTCAGGCTTCCGAACATCCAATACAAGATGCCTTGTGCCTGTGCATTACTTATCAGCATAATCAAGTATACCAACGCGGAGAAAAGACTGGTGATTGCCACGCCGATCAAAAGCAAAGTCAGCATGGACACGGACCCACCGACTCTGGAGAGGCTGTAAATCAGGAACACTGTGCCCAGAGCGCTTACAAACGCTGCGATCGGAACCGAATACAGGATTCCAAGAAGCGATGCGCCAATGCCCGTCACCATCGCGATGGATGCGCCCAGACTAGCGCCGGCAGATATGCCTATGATAAACGGGTCGGCGATTGGGTTTCGAAGTAGCCCCTGTAAAACCGATCCAGAACTGGCAAGGGCAACTCCGACGAGGGCAGCCGCCAAGACGCGGGGCAACCGCACTAAAAGCACTATTTCTTGGGTGAGAGGTGGCGAATCAACTTGGATTGAGCCGCCTATGAGCGGTATTTTCTGGAGAATTATCTTGTAGACTTCCAGCGGCGAAATCTGGACTGGCCCTATTGCCGCAGCGACGGCTACTGTCAGTATCAGTAGCACAATTAGCACGATAATGGTTATTTTCCATCTGTTGAATCGTTTGAAATACTTTTCCCCGAACCCGCTTTTGCTCACAGACTCTATAGCACCTTCAGAAACAAGTCTCAAAAAGTGTATATTAACTGTCTGGTGTGGCGTTGAAAACTTCTGGATGAATCACCTGCGCCAGTTCTTCCAGACCGTCAACGATTCTGGGTCCCCAGATGGTTATGAGCGCTTCGTTAACTTCGTATATCTTGTTATTTTTCACCGCGTCTATGTTGTTCCAGCTTTCTCGGGCTCTGATTGAGTCGGGTGTGATACCGCTGAGGCTGGACATGACGCCCTTGGAGATGATGATGATCTGCGGGTTTGCCTTAAGCACTTCTTCACTTGATGTTGTCACGTACTGACCTTGGAAGCCTGCAAAGACGTTGACTCCGCCAGCCATGCCGATTAGCTCGTTTATGTACGATTTTGCGCCGTAGCTTGAGTAACCGTTCTTGTCCACATAATATTCAACGTATACGCCTGGCTTATCCAAGCCACTTGTTTCGGCTGCAATTTCATCGACTTTGCTCTGCATGCTGTCAACGAGGGCTGTTGCGTTTGCGTTTTGCCCAGTAAGTTTGCCAAGCAGCGTGATGTCTGCGAGTATCCCCGAGAATTCAGTGGGATTTAGAATTACTACGGTTTTTCCCTGTTCGGCGAATTTTTCCGCCAGAGACTGCTGGTACGCGCCCGAGGCCACGATCAAGTCAGGCTGCAAACCGGTTACCAATTCAACGTTAACTTTGTTGAAAGTGCCCACCACGGTTATGTTTTTGGCTTCGATTGCATCTTGGATGTCTGTGGCGTAACCTGAGTAGCTCACTGTTCCAACAATCTTGTCAGATAAGCCTAAACCGAAGAGTATCTCAGTGGTGCTGGGCGCCAAAGAAACTATCTTGACTGGATAACTTGCTATAGTAACGTTGTTTCCAGCGTCGTCAACAACGCTTATGATGCCGGAGTTTTCTTGGGACGCACCAAATTGCTGCCAAACAACAACACCTGTGACACCGAAAATAACTATCAACACTAAAACAACAGCGATTAATTTGTTACTTGCCATTTTTTTCTACGGCTCCCCACCTAAATTGTAGGATGGTTTATCCATCCTCATGATATATAAAACTTTCCGTAAAAAGAACCACCACGCATCCATCAGCTTTTCAAGCAAACCAGAATGCAGTAAATGGCGAACTCGGGGAATTTATGAAAAGGCTAAATCTGAGAGTTGCAGATTAGTTTCTCCATTATTGGCTGAGCTACAGATGAAGCGGATATTTGCTATAACCTTTCTGAACTTTTTCATATCAGGAGGGCTTACCCTTGCAATTCCTTTATTGCTGTTAGAGAGAAAAGTTGATTTGGTTGAAATTGGACTTGTAATCTCCATTCTACCCTTAGTCTTTATGGTTGCTCGCCTGTTTGTGGCCTTAGTGGCGGACTTGAAGGGCTGGAATCGCGTCTACCTTCTCCTAAACTGGCCCAGCAGTCTCCTCGCCACTTTCATATATTTTGTAGCAAACTCAACGCCGATATTTCTCATGGGCAAGATCGCCGAAGCCATGAAAGAGTCATCTTACTGGGCAATTAACAGAACGACGATTTTTTCGTTATCGCCTAAACGAGAAGAAAAAGAAGCCACAAGAAACACCGCCGTATTGTTCCTTTCAACCGCCATCGGCAGCGCAGCCGCAGGTTTAAGCATTTCATATTTTGGCTTTTCCACGACCCTCGCCATTCTTATGGCGGCGGCAGGCATTATTGGAGTTCCCGCAGCACTGATGTGGAAAGCTCGGAAACAAAATTTCGAGCCAAAACCTGTCAGAATGAAAGGCTTAATTAATCTACGAAGCTACGGAAGACGATTCTGGTTCGTCTCAATTATCTTGCTGTTTTTTGGCTTGGCATATTACCCGTTGTTGAATCTGCTTATTCCGGTTTTTATGGCGCAGCAACTGGGATACAGCTACTTTACGATAGGGATTGCCTATTTGCTGTTTAACCTCATTGCCTCAGTGATTGTTTTTGGCACTTTAAGATTTTCATTAGGGGCTAAACGTGTTATTGTGCAGAGCGCCATTGCCGTTTCTGCATCGTTTCTTTTAGCTTTCTCAAACTCTTCTTTTCTTGCCTTGTTCTTGGCGTTGGCGGTTGCTGAGGGGCTTGGCATGGGCTTTTTCGAATCCGTAATCGCGAAAGCGACTAAAACTAAGCAAAGCGTCTCCGTTGACATCGGTTTGCTTCATGTGCCTTACAGATTCGCCGAGTTCACTTCTATACTGTACGCGGGATTTATTGCTCAAACAATCGGCTATTTCCCGGTATTTGTTAGTTCTGGCGTTTTCTTTGCGATTTTTTCTGTCTTGGCATTGTATTTTCTTAGACTCAAATGATTGGCTCAAGAAGTTCAGAAAGCCAGAGACAACGAAATTTAACTTGAAGCCTTGCTTTTTAGTTACCAGTGTTCGTATTTCACGATCTCATTCAGAGGTAAACGTTTCTTGTTTGTCACTGATGAGTCATATGGATAACCCAGTGGCATTAGCGCTACCACTCTAATCTCCGCTGGAACCCCCAGAATCTCCTTAACTTTGCCTTCGTTAAACGCTCCAATCCAGCATGTTCCCAAGCCCAGCTCTACCGCAGCCAAAGTCATATGATCCAGGGCAATCGCCACGTCTATTGGATAACAAGCTTGTCCACAGCTCATAACATGCTCGTCCGTCTTGGCGCAAGCGGCAATCACGACAAAGGCTTCTGCGACAAAGCTCTGGCTGTTTGCTGCCTCTGCAAGCTTTTTCTTTGTCTCGGTGTCTTTGACGACTATGAATCTCCATTCTTGGCGGTTGGAAGCAGACGGCGCAAGTCTTCCAGCTTCCAGAACAGCTAATAACTTGTCTTCTTCTACTGTCTTATCCAGATAACTGCGTACACTTTTTCTAGTTCTTACAGCTTCTGAAACCTTCATGTTCAACACCTTATTGAAGAATATCTTCTTCCACCTATAAAGACAACCAATGGTAAAGCCTCTTTTAGAAAGTTTGGTGGACGGGGCGGGATTCGAACCCGCGGCCTCCACGATGCCAACGTGGCGATCATACCAGGCTGATCTACCCGCCCAAACGTTGCTTCTAAACTTAACCCGTAACATTAGCCTATAAGCGTTTCTTTACGTCCTCCACGAAAAAGCTCAGTTTCGTTATGTAGTTTCTATTTATAGCATATATAAGGGGGGTATAGTCTTTTCCACGCGTTAGAGAGCAGAAACTGTTCAACAAATTGGTTGTAAAGCAGCATAAACCTTATAGAAAACGGATAACTCAAGTTATTAAGGTGAAAAGTGAATGTCATCAGACGATGAAGATTACCCCGAATGGTTCAGAAAACGACGTGGACCTCCACGCAGAGACCTGTTTTTCGGCGACATCGACCGCATGTTCCACGAAATGGAAAAGATGATGGAGGAAGAATTCATGAATCTCACAGAAAACGTTCCCAAAAACTACGTTAAGGAACGCAAGCTTCCCGACGGCAGAACCGTCAGAGAATTGGGACCTTTCGTGTACGGCTACAGCATGAAGATAGGTCCTGATGGCAAACCTGAAATCCGCCAGTTCGGAAACATAAAAAAGGGTCTTAAGGGTCCACAGGTGAAAGATGAGCGTGAACCGCTGGTTGACATAGTTGAAACAGACCATGAAATCCGAGTGGTCGCGGAACTGCCTGGCGTAGAAAAACCAGACATAAAGCTCCACGGAACCGAAGACTCGTTGACTATATCCGTTAACACGCCTCAAACTAAATTCTACAAGGAAGTTGCCTTACCTACGAAAGTGAAGGTGAAAGAGGCAAAGTCATATTACAAAAACGGCGTCTTGGAAGTTGTTTTCTCCAAAGCCGAAGCGCCAAAGCAGCAGAAAGGCGAACCAATAGACATAGACTAACATCTCCATTTTTATAACAGCATGACCTTCCTGAAAGCATGTGCCAGTCATGAACGACAACTCGGAAATCGACACGTTAAACGCCATCTGCAAAGAAGCAAAAAAAGAAGGCAAACTGTCCGGCAAAAACTTAACCGCGCTCTACGAGCTTTTCGGTCAACGCTTCACAAAAGCCCTTGACACCCTGAAAGAAAATCGAGTGAAAAAATACGTTTTCAAACCCAGCGGCAGAATCGTCTGGATAGTAATCGGAAGGGAACGTGATTACCTGATAATGCCTGAAGCTGAATTCTGCATGTGCGATGACTTCTACTTTCGCGTGTTAGACAAGAAAATCCACATGTGCTATCACCTGATTGCCCAGAAAATCGCGCGCAACCTAGGCTGGTACGAAACCATAGAAGAAAGTGACAAACTCTACGAGAGCTTGATGAACGAGTGGAAAAAAGCTACTGCTTAAATATTAAAACGTTACATGAATAAGCAAGAAAAGGAGAATCTCAATGGACTTAAGTTCATATTTCCTAACTTTAGAATACATTCTCATGGCTTCAACGTTTGTTGCTCTAGTGTTGATATTCTTATACTCATATTATGGAAAGGAAGAAGAGCAAGCAGGCGAGAAAAGCTAATCTCCAACCCGCCTTACCCTTCTGTTCATAACAAAAAACACTACAACGCTTAGCACAGCCAAGATTATGCTGAACAAAACTAACCACATGACATCAGGACCTGCACCAAACACTATCGGAAACGGACCAATGAAAATAACCCCGCCAGCACTCACTGACCCACCCTCATAAAGCACGCTGGCAACCAACAAGACTGCGATGCCAACGATAACCAGGGCAAAACCCAGCATTAACAACAAAAAGAACCTGTTAGACACCGTTATCCCCTCCTCAACAGCTTCGCGGTTTTCATCCTCAGCACGCTCCATAATGTCCACCTTTTACCTCAGCAACAAATAATACACAACCATGGCAGCCACAAGCAACACTGTAAGCGTCAAAGAAAGCAGCAAAACGGTTTTAAGCGATTTCTTATCTGTCCCAAAAATTATTGGGACAGGACCAATATATATGGCTCCTCCGCCTTTGATTTTTCCGTTTTTGGCACCTGAAACGGAGAGCAAAATAACAGCAACCACGATAATCAGCACTCCGACAAAAATCAACGCTATGCCAAGCGCATAAAGAAACGCAGAGTCTATCACTTCTTTCCCCCAGCGCCACCCTAAAAGGGAACAACGATTTTAATAAACTTAGCCGACATATGTCCTGCAACGCAAAAATTTAAACCACGCTGACTCTATATCCGTGCTGGCAACAAAATGACCGCTGAAGAAATAATTCACCAGATTTTGTCTGAATGTCCCGAGACCAGTCGAGAACAGATTCTTGAAAGCTTGGAAACTGAGAAGAACAAGACTGGTGGCTTAATAGCTGACGTGACTCTTTTGCGGTTGATTGCTGCCCGATGCGGGGTTGAAGTTCTTCAGAAGAAAGTGCATCGTAAGTTGTCCCTAAACCATTTGGTTTCAGGCTTAAACGACGTTACGATAGCAGGACGCGTGGTGGTGATTTATCCTCCAAGAGCCTTCAACGGAGAAAGGTCTTGGAAAGTTGCAAACTTGACGATTGCCGATAAGGATTCCACGCTCCGTGTGGTGTTGTGGAACGATAAAGTCGATTTGGTAGAGTCTGGTGAACTGAAAACTGGTCAGGTTATCCGTTTCTTGCATGGTTACACACGCAAAGACTGGAAAGGCGAAGTGGAATTACATCTAGGCCGCAAAAGCCAAATTGAAGTTGAGCCCCCAAACGTCAAGGCAGACGAGTACCCTTCCATCGGCAAATTCGCCACAAAAATTAGCAAGCTAACCCAGACAGCAGAAAACGTACACATAGCAGGCAAAGTGAAAGAGTTTTCTCCCATGTCAACTTTCACCCGACAAGACCAGAGCACAGGAACTGTAATGCATTTCACTCTAGCAGACGAAACGGGCGAAATACCTGTGGTCGCTTGGAACGAGAAAGCAGAAGAACTTGAGAAAAAGGTTAAAGTTGACATGGGTTTGCGGTTAATGAACGCCAGAGTCAAAGAAGCCCAAAACGGCGGATTCGAAGTTCACGTAAACTCATACACTCACGTTGAAGTTTCAGAGCGCCCTGACCTTTGAGGCTAAGGCTTCGCTCATCTCGCTTGTAGTAGAAGAACCGCCTAAATCTTTCGTACGCACTTTTCCCTCACTCAGCACCTTCAATACGGCGTTTTCGATTTTGGCTGATGCTTCCTTTTCGCCAAGGTAATCCAGCATCATCTGCGCCGCCAATATGGTAGCGATTGGGTTCACGCGGTTCATGCCCGTGTACTTGGGCGCACTGCCGTGAACAGGCTCGAACATGCCATACGTATCGCCTATGTTTGCGCCTGCGACTAAGCCCAAGCTTCCCGTGACTTGAGCGGCCTCATCGGATATCACATCACCGAAGAGGTTGGTGGTGACGATGACATCGTAGGTTTCGGGTTTTTTGATGAGGTGCATGGCCATCGCGTCTATGTGGACATCGTCAACCGTCACAGTTGGATGCTTCCGCGCTGCCTCTTTCACGGCACCGTTGAATACGCCGTCAGTTACCCTTAGGATGTTGGCTTTATGCACGTAAGTCAAGTGTTTCCTGCGTTGCTCAGCAAGCTTAAACGCGTGCTCAGCCACAAGCAACGAAGCTTTTTTCGTGATTATTCTCAGGGCTACGGCTTCTCCAGATGCAACCTCGTACTCTACGCCTGAGTACATGCCTTCTGTGTTCTCCCGAACCACGACCAAGTCAATGTCAGGCTTCAAGGCTTCCACGTTCGGGTAAGTTCTGCAGGGTCTGACGTTAGCGTAAAGATTGAAGGTTTTCCTAATTTGCACGGCTCCACTGACGGGTGCGCCTGGCGTTTCCGGCGTGGTCATGGGTCCTTTGAGGCATGCATCTGTCTTTTT
>Ga0315535_1000755_pt1 | contig 22372 bp, 21 predicted proteins | sample SalMarSW160220MG_2_FD_203092 | JGI IMG/M metagenome (GOLD analysis project Ga0315535, IMG submission 203092) | Salt marsh sediment microbial communities from the Plum Island Ecosystem LTER, Massachusetts, United States - Salt Marsh Sediment SW1602-20 ... | reverse complement strand
GAAGCTGCCTTCCAACCCGACTTCGGCCCCACCGGGGAAGATTTCGTGAACTCCTATAAAGCCGCTTATGGTGAAGATCCATCCTACCACTCAGCAGGTGGTTATGTGGCTGGACTGATTCTACAAAAAGCGATTGAGACCGCTGGATCGCTGGATCCCGATGCGATCAAACAAGCCCTGGACGGTATGGATATGACAACCTTCTATGGCGGAATCAAATTTGACACCAGCGCTGATAATCACGGCCTGCAAATCGGCCATGATATGGTCTACGTCCAGTGGCAAAAAGATGCTAACGGCAACCTGGTGAAACAGATTGTATGGCCAGAATCGGGAGCAACTGCGCCTGTCCTCTACCCAATCCGGTAATTTCTACCCATCACAAGTCCCTGCGGGCGCTTACTGCCCCGCAGGGACTTGTCTACAATTCCTGGTTTTCACATAGAGGAGAAACCGCATGGGGAACATATTTCTTGCATCCCTGATTGACGGCCTGCTAATCGGTTTTGTATATGGCATCGCTGCCATGGGTCTGAGCCTGATTTGGGGTGTCATGGACGTCATCAACCTGGCGCACGGACCAATCATTGCACTGGGTATGTTTGGTGTCTTTTTATTATTCAATTCCATCGGCCTTAACCCATACATATCTCTAATCATCATCGCTCTGGTCGGACTGCTCGGCGGAATGCTAATCTATTACATCGCCATTCATCGCGTGCTGACTGCCCCACCACTTTCTACTCTTTTGGCTACCTATGCTGTCAATATGATTATCATCGGTCTGGGAACAGCCGCCTTCAGCACCACTCCACGCAATGTCAACTTCTCTCTTGGTAGCCTTGGCAGCGGAATGATTACCGTCCAGGGAACACGCCTGGTAGCAGCCGCGCTCTCAACGATTATTACCGGTGGGCTATACTTTTTTCTATATCGCACCCGCCCAGGCAAAAATATACGGGCTGTAGCAAATAACCGGGCAGCGGCTGAACTGATGGGCATCCCTTCTGATCGAGTATTAGCGCTCAGCTTTGGACTCGGGACTTTGCTCGCAGCCGTAGCTGGAGGATTGATTTCAACTTTTTTCCCCTTCACAATCCTGGCTGGTGGTGCCTACGAACTTAAGAGTTTCGTCATCGTCGTGATGGGTGGTTTGGGAAATCCCATTGGAGCGCTTCTGGGCGGCTTGATCCTGGGCGTGATGGAGGGATTGATTCCACTCGTCTTACCCAACACCTGGGTCCCGGTATTGGAATTTCTGCTATTTGTCGTCATTTTGCTCGTCCGTCCTTATGGTTTGTTCGGAGCGAAGAAATGAAAAACTTCAAAAATATCGGGCTGTGGGTCGGTATTCTAGCGGTTATCCTGATAGGGATTTGGCCAATTATGAGTCGGAACCCTTCATCGCGCGAATCGACCTCTGTGATCCTGCAATCAATCGTCCTGGCCGCCAGTTTAAACGTCCTGCTTGGGTTTACCGGTTACGTAAGCTTCGGACACGTGGTTTTCTTTGGCCTTGGCGGCTACGTTGGAACTTATCTCCTGAGCGCGCAGGGCTGGCCACTCTGGATCGCTGCTCCAGCCGGTGGCCTGGCTTCCGGGATACTGGCCTTCTTGCTCGGCAAGGCAATCCTGCGACTACGTGGGGCTTATTTCGCCCTGGCAACCATTGGCATCAATGAGGCCATGCGAGCCTTCGTCAATAACTTTGGACCATTCGGCGGTCCAATTGGGATGACCCTAAAATTTAAAATTTATAACAACTATGGGGGCGCCAATCAGGCGCTTTGGATTGCATATTACGGAGTATTCACCCTGGCAATTTTGGCAATCCTGCTCAATTTCTTCGTCAAGAACAGCAAATTCGGCCTGGGGCTTATGGCCATCCGGGAAGACGAGGACGCAGCCGAGGTCATGGGTGTAGCCACACCAAATGCAAAAACCTGGGCTTATGTTCTCTCAGCGATCCTGCCCGGCATTGTCGGCGCATTGTTCTTCTTTAAAAATGGAAATATCGAACCGGGTGATGCGTTTCGCCTGAACTACTCAATCGAGATGCTAGTGATGGTCATGCTGGGTGGGCAGGGAAGTGTGCTTGGCCCGGTGTTGGGTGCAGCCGGCTATCAAGGTTTGCGCGGCACCCTGTTGACCAGCCCCATTTTTAAGAATATCCAACTCTCCGTGGCTGGTATTCTACTGCTGTTGATCGTACTCTTCATCCCAGCCGGGGCTGTTGGCTGGCTCCGACGTCGCTTCCCGCGCCTGAGGAGGTTCCTGCCATGACAACGATCCTGCAAGTTGAGGGAATCACTAAAAGTTTTGGTGGCCTGCAGGCCTTGACAAAGGTCACATTTGATCTCCCCGAGGGTCAAATCCTGGGGCTGATCGGTCCGAATGGTGCTGGAAAAACGACCCTATTTAATATCATTAACGGTGTCTATGCTCCTGATGAAGGACGCATCCGCCTTTATGGCAAGGATGTGACCGGTAAAAAGCCCTACACACTCGCAAAATTGGGCCTGGCCCGTACGCACCAAATCGTACGCCCGCTCAACGAATTAACCGTGCTCGAGAATGTGATGGTTGGAGCGTGCTTTGGGCGCGAAAATCAGGGATTGGGAAAAGCTGCCAAAATCGCAGGTGAGGTGCTGGAATTCGTCGGGCTGAGCGCGCATACCGATCAGCTGGCTTCCAGCCTGAATGTCGCGCAAAAGAAGCGTCTCGAAATGGCGCGGGCGCTGGCGTCCCGCCCGTATTTACTCTTACTGGATGAAGTACTGGCTGGCCTCAATCCATCTGAAATTGACGGTATGGTGCAAACCGTACTCAAGATCCGAGACCAGGGGATAACGATCGTTATGATCGAGCACGTTATGAAAGCAGTCATGGGTGTTTCGGATCGGATTATTGTGCTGGATTACGGGCAGCAAATTGCCGAAGGTACCCCACAGGAGATTGCGAACGACGAGCGCGTGATCGAAGCTTACCTTGGCGACCCAAAACTTGCTGAGAGATTGATGAAGGAGGATTAAGATGGCAGTGCTTGAAGTTCGCGATGTTGCCTCCGGATATGGTGAAGTGCAAATCCTTTGGGGTGCTTCCCTGGCACTACAAGAAAATAAATTAACCAGCCTGGTCGGGGGGAATGGGGTCGGCAAAACTACGCTACTGCGGACAGTGATGGGGCTCAACCACCCCTGGGCAGGCTCGATTCTCTTTCAGGGAAAAGATGTCAGCAACGTTTCGGCTCATGCAAAAGCCGACAGGGGCCTGGTACTCGTTCCAGAAGGGCGCCAGCTTTTTACGGATATGACTGTTTACGAAAATCTGGAAATGGGCGCCTCCAACCGCCGGGCGCGGAACAAAGTCAAAGCGAATCTCGAACGCGTTTTCGAAATGTTCCCGCGCTTAAAGGAACGCACCAATCAAAAATCGGGTACACTGAGCGGTGGCGAACAGCAGATGCTGGCGGTAGCGCGCGGTATCATGGCCGATCCAATCGTGTTGATGATCGACGAGTTATCCTTAGGCCTGGCGCCGGTGTTGGTTTTGCAACTTTTTGGAAGTCTGAAACAATTGCGCGAATTGGGCATCACCATTTTACTGGTCGAGCAGAATGTGCAAATGGCCTTAGCTGTCAGCGACTATGGCTATGTACTCTCCCAAGGTCGCACAGAAATGGAAGGGCCGGCACGTGAGTTGATTCACAACGAACACGTCCGCTCTGCTTATTTAGGCTTATAATTAAATTGTCCAAATAATCACAAGCGGCGTAATTTGTCGCAGGTTACACTTCCAAGGAGGTCAACATGCTTGTTGGTGAACGAATGTCACACCCGGTAATCTCGATTTCAGCGGATATGCCCGTTCATGACGCTGTAAATTTATTTAAACGCGAACACATTCGCCGAGCTCCTATTGTCAAAAACGGGAAATTAATTGGGATTGTCTCAGAAACCGATTTGCTCAACGCATCCCCTTCCCCGGTGTCAAGTCTGAGCGTCTGGGAGATGAATTACCTGCTAAGCAAAATCTCAGTGTCAGATGTAATGACGAAAAAAGTTATGACCGTTACAGAAGATACTCCCATTGAAGAAGCTGCCCGAATCATGGCGGACAACAAAATCGGAGGCTTGCCTGTCATGCGTGACAGTCACGTCGTCGGTATTATCACCGAAACCGATTTGTTCAAAATATTCCTGGAATTCATGGGCGCACGCGAAATGGGGGTACGCGTGACGGCTCTGATAGAAGATGAACCCGGAACACTGGCAAAAATAACCGAAGCCATTACCAAGGTCGGAGGAAATTTCATTGCCTTTGGTCAATTCAGCGGTGAGGATCCATCCACCAAGCTTCTGACCTTTAAAGTTGGGAACGTTAAGGCAGATGTAATCAAGGATTCGATCTATAATATCGCCAAGGAAATCTGGGATATTCGGGAGATCTAAATGTCGCTCAAAAGCCGACCCAGTCTTTGGGTCGGTTTTTTTATTTTAAAATTCCCTTTTAAATTCAACCGTTCGCCAATAGAGTAAAACCACCAAACACTCCAGCGCAAAGTCGGAATGTTCGGTTGTTGATGAATCCGAATGAAGTATAATTTCAATAGTGTAATTTTAGACACAAAACCTGACAGGCAGAAATATGTCAAAAAACATACTGATCGTTGATGATGATGCTCTTTTACGCCGCAGCCTTGCCTTTCACTTGGAACAGGCGGATTATCACGCCAGTACCGCTGCAAATGCTGAGGATGCGCTCGAGTTTGCCAGGCAAAATCCGGTAGACCTGGTTCTTCTGGATATCGGATTACCCGGCATGGATGGTCTTGACGCCCTGCGCCAGTTCCATGCCCAGTTCAGCGTGCCGGTTATTTTCCTGACCGCACGCCGCCGGGAACTGGATGAAGTTGTCGGAATGGAAATGGGCGCGGACGACTATATCACCAAACCCTTCGATCCGGATGTTTTGCTGGCGCATGTAAAGGCGGTACTACGCCGCACCACCACACCGCAATCAGCCCCTTCGAAACCGATCTCGCTTAATGTCGGGGACATTGAGATAGACCCGGCTGCGCATACCGTTGTGATTGGCGAAAAAAGCGTCGAGCTCACTCCACGCGAATTTGATCTGCTTTACGCCCTGGCACTCAACGCCGGACAGGTTTTGTCTGTAGATGACTTGCTGGCCAGAATCTGGGGGGCAGAATTCGTCGGGCAGCCACAAGTCGTCTATGTTCATATTCGTTGGCTGCGGGAGAAGATCGAAGCAGATCCCAATCATCCTGAGCGGATTGTCACGGTGCGCGGCGTAGGCTATAAACTCGAATCACATGACGAGTGATGTTCAAATCACTTCGTAACCGGCTGATATTAAGCCACACCTTACCGTTTTTAATCATCATATCCCTGATGGGGATTGCAATCGTCTATTTTGGGGAAACCCGATTTCTGTTGCCGGAATTAACCAAACAACTGGTCAGTGATGCTCGCTTTGTCTCAACCGTAGCGCGCGACGAACCCCAAATTTGGGTCAATCCAGCTGATGCGGAACTTTTTGTCACACAGGTAAATCCAAATTCCCTGGCGCGGGCCATGCTGCTCACCCCAGACGGGACGCTGCTGGCTTCGACTCAACCTTCCGATTTACCTTTCGTTGGCAAACTCTACAATTTACCCAATCAAAATGACCTGCAAAGCGGCGATTCGGTTTCAATTGCCAACTACAGTCCAAGACTGGGGCTTGAAGTCATCGACGTCTATTTCCCTGTCACCGACGTCAACTCAAACCTGGTCGGTATTGTGCGCATGACCTACCTGCGCGAAAATGTGTACCAGGAATTTGCTCAGCTGCGATCTTTCATGAGCTGGGTCTTGGGGATCAGCCTCCTGGCCGGCATCCTGCTCGGTTCAATTTTGGCACTGACCATCAATCGCCCGATCAAGACCGCCACCCAGGCTGTCTTTGACCTGGCTCACGGTGATATCAGCCTGCAGATCAATGAAAAAGGGCCGGAGGAAGTTCGCATGCTCCTGCAGGCAGTCAATTATTTGGCAACCCGATTGCATGAATTGGAAAACTCACGCAAACAACTGCTCTCCAATCTGGTACACGAACTTGGACGCCCACTGGGGGCTTTACGAGCTGCAATCAGTGCGCTCCAAAAAGGTGCTGCAAAAGACAAATCGACCATGGAAGAGTATCTACTCGGCATGGATGGGGAAGCAGCCCGCCTGCAACACTTGCTGAACGATCTGGCCCATGTACAGGGACAGATATTGGGCACCCTCGAACTGAACCGGCAACCGATCAATCTTCACAAATGGCTGCCAACAGTCTTAAGTCCCTGGCAAGCTGCAGCTGAAGAAAAGAATATTTACTGGGATGTCTTCCTGCCTGCTGACTTACCCGCTTTAATCGCCGACCCTGATCGGTTGGCACAGGCTATCGGCAACCTGACCAGTAATGCGATCAAATTCACTCCGCCTGGCAGGAAAGTAACAGTCTCAGCAGGTATGTTCGGCGGCGAAGTATGGCTCCGCGTCAGCGATGACGGACCAGGCATTTCCCAGGATGAAATTGATAAGATATTCGTTCCTTTTTACCGCGGTAAACATGGGGGGCGCATCCCTCAGGGCATGGGGTTGGGGCTCGGCATTGCCCGGGAATTAATCCACGCGCACCGAGGCAGGTTGGAAGTCAAGTCCGAACCGGGGGAAGGGAGCCAATTCACGATCTGGCTTCCACTTTCCACATCTTATCCTCAGCGCTGAGTTTCTCCGCTTAAGGTCCGCTTAACACCGGCTTGATATTTTTATAAAGACTACAAATGGCAAGAGGGGTATAGTAATGTCACGCCATCTAATGGTTCCATTCTCCTCCTTGAGTTGGCGATGGTGAAACGGACTCGGAAACGAGTCGACTGCGGACGGCAGTTGGGGCTGACTGCCGTCCGCAGCATTTTAATTTTAACCTTAAGGTTCTCTTATATTGAACTCTAAGTCATTATAAAGACAAAACAAGGGCTGCGGTAGTAAGCTCTTGATGAATTTGTTGCTAAGGAGCATTTTATGGTTGTCACAAAACACCACCAAACTGAAGAAAAAACCAAGAACCTGATCAACGACCTGGGCCATCGAAACACCGTCATTCGCAAAAGGGCTTATGAGGCAATCGTCAGCCAAGGAGAAAACGCTGTTCCGGACTTAATCGGGGCCTTACAAAACGCTTCTGAATACACGCGCTGGGAAGTTGCGCGCGCTTTCGGTGAAATTGGCGATCCGACCGGGGCCAATGCACTGGTCGGCTTGTTGGAAGACGAAAGCCTGGGGGTACGCTGGGCAGCCTCCGAAAGCCTGGTCCAGCTTGGGCGCGCCTCGATTCGCCCACTACTGGAGGCATTGACAAAAAAGTTTGATTCGGTCTGGTTACGCAATGGCGCGCATCACGTCTTTCACGTCTTAAATCAGCGCAGACAGCTGAACGAAGATGAGAAAAAAGTCTTCGATGCGTTGGAAAGTATCGTACCGGAAGTCAAGGTACCCTGGGCCGCGGAAGTCGCCTTAGAGGCGATGCTCTTCCCCGGGGCAAATAATACCAGTCACAAAGGAGGAACAAAATGAACGAGATGGAAATCCCGATTGGAGCAGAAGTACATTCCGTTGAAGGTTTTTACGGACACTCGACTTTCATCATCCTGGACCCGTTAAAAAACAAGGTTACGCATCTGGCCGTTAAGGAGGCAGAATATCCGGGAACCCAACGCCTTGTACCGGTTCATTTGGTTCAAACCACTACAGCACAACAGATTAACTTGCGCTGTACAAACCAAGAACTTTCGCAAATGGATAACTTCATCGAAAATGAGTTCATCCCAACCGGTTATGAAGCAGGTGCAGTGATGATGTGGCCCTTTGTGGTACCTGAGGCGGCCTTTGTGACCATGCAAAAAGAAAAAATGCCGCCGGGCGAATTGGCTGTTCGTCGTGGGACACGCGTTCACGCCACAGATGGCGACGTGGGGCGAGTGGATGAAATTATGGTCGATTCACAAGACGGCAAGATCACGCATCTCGTCCTGCGCGAGGGTCATCTCTTCGGACACCGGGATGTGGCGATCCCCGTCAGCCAAATCGATCATCTGGCAGAAGAGGCCATCCATCTTAAATTAGATAAACAGGGTGTGGAAGACCTGCCCGAGATAAAAATCGACCGCAGGCATCTGTCAGGAAAGCAAATCAAACCCTAAACAATCAAAGCTATTCCTGGGAGGGACGGCATGTCAAACTGTGATATAAAAAAAATCGACAGCCCGAATCAGTCTGCAGTTTCGGTGACTGATCTGATGCAACAATTGGGGTCATCGCCTGATGGTTTGAATTCCACCGAGGCCCAAGAACGCCTGGAAGAGTTCGGGGATAACCAAATCAACGAAGAGCAAACCAATCCACTGCTAAAATTTCTATCATACTTTTGGGGACCCATTCCATGGATGATTGAAGTTGCCGCCATCCTTTCTTTGACGGTCCACCATTGGGAGGATTTTGGCATCATCCTGGCGTTGCTGTTCTTTAATGCCGCGGTCGGGTTCTGGGAAGAATTCCAAGCCGGGAACGCTATCGCAGCGCTTAAATCCAAACTTGCTCTACAAGCCAGAGTTAAACGAGACGGGGAATGGAAGACGCTTCCAACCCGCGAATTGGTACCGGGGGACCTGATCCGTCTGCGCCTGGGAGATATCGTCCCTGCCGATTCACGCTTGCTCGAGGGTGGCCCAGTCGAGGTGGATCAGTCCGCTTTGACGGGGGAATCGCTGCCCGTCACACGCAATCGCGAAGAAACGCTCTACTCAGGTGCGATTATCAAACAGGGCGAGGCAAATGCGCTGGTTTTTGCCACCGGTGCCAAAACTTTCTTTGGCAAAACTGCCGAGCTCGTAGAAGAAGCGCACACCACCAGTCACTTCCAACGCGCTGTCCTAAAAATCGGTGACTACTTGATCGTACTCGCCTTGGTCCTGGTCGTCCTGATTCTGGGTGTGGCCCTCTTTCGCGGAGATCCGGTCTTGGACACAGTGCAATTTGCCCTGGTTCTGACGGTGGCCGCCATCCCGGTTGCAATGCCAACCGTCCTGTCCGTTACCATGGCGGTCGGTGCACGCCTGCTTTCCAGGAAGCAAGCCATCGTTAGTCGCCTGGCATCGATCGAGGAATTGGCAGGGACGGATGTGCTCTGCTCAGACAAGACCGGTACCTTAACTCAGAATACCCTGACCCTTGGTGATCCGTGGGTCACATCCGGAGAAAGTCCCCAGCAAGTGATTCGATCTGCGGCGCTGGCATCACGTCTGGAAGATCAAGATCCGATAGACCTGGCTATCTTTAATAACCTAGAAGATGAACAGGCGCTCAAGCAATACAGCCCGGTTCGGTTCGATCCCTTTGACCCGGTCCGAAAACACTCGGAAGCGACAGTTAAAAGCCCCGAGGGGAAATTATTGCGATTTGCCAAAGGTGCGCCGCAGGTGATCCTGGAAATGTGTCAGCCACCCGAAGAGATCCGCCGGCAGGCTGAGGCGGCAATCGAATCGTTCGCCGCAAAGGGCTACCGCGCATTGGGTGTAGCTCGTAGCGATGAAGGTCCGGAAGCGGGGATGCGGCTTCTGGGCATTTTGCCGCTTTACGATCCGCCTCGAGAAGATTCACAAGCAACCATCCAGCAAGCTGAGAAGATGGGCATCGCAGTCAAAATGGTCACAGGGGACCAACTTGCCATCGCAAAGGAAATATCCGGGCAACTTGGTTTGGGAAAGAACATCATCGATGCCTCAGTCCTCGAGACGACAAAAGCGCACCAGGCCGGCTTGCTGGCCGAGACCATCGAGCAGGCCGACGGTTTTGCTCAGGTTTTTCCCGAACATAAATATCACATCGTGGAGAGTCTGCAGAAACACGATCATATTGTGGCCATGACCGGAGATGGCGTCAATGATTCACCCGCTCTAAAGAAAGCGGATGTTGGTATTGCGGTTTCAGGAGCCACCGACGCTGCGCGTGCAGCAGCCGATATTGTTCTGTTGATGCCCGGATTATCGGTCATTATCGATGCAATCAAAGAGAGCCGCAAGATATTTCAGCGGATGAACAGCTACGCCATCTACCGCATCACCGAAACCATCCGGGTCCTGCTGTTCATGACTCTCTCGATCCTGGTTTTCAATTTTTACCCGGTGACAGCGATCATGATCGTTTTATTGGCCCTGCTTAACGACGGCGCGATCCTCTCTATCGCTTACGATCGGGTGAGAATTTCAGACCAACCCGAAACCTGGGAGATGCCATTGGTCCTTGGAATCTCGACTGTCCTGGGAATCGCAGGCGTGGTTGCCTCCTTTGGCTTGTTTTACATGGCAGAGCGGGTATTCAATTTAAACCAGGCCGTGATCCAATCTCTAATGTATTTAAAGCTGTCGGTGGCTGGGCACCTGACGATCTTTATCACGCGCACGCGTAAATCGTTCTGGTCATCGCGCCCTGCCTGGCTTTTACTCGGGGCTGTCTTCGGGACACAGACTGTCGCCACCTTGATCGCTGTCTACGGTTTGTTTATGACCCCAATCGGCTGGGGATGGGCATTGCTGGTCTGGGGATATGCACTAACCTGGTTTGTGATTAATGACTTCATCAAACGCGCTGCCTACCAGATTTTCGACCGGCAAAGTCCTGGTTTGCTGACCAAACATCTAAGTCATTCCTTAAGGATGCCTTAGGGTTGAGGTTATGTTTTCGTAAAGACAACCATTAATCAAAATGATAAGCTATTGATACTAATCAGACCAAGTCAAAAGAGAATGAAATCATGAATGAATCCAAACCGCCCAAAACACCAGAAGCACCTCACATCTCGTTATTTTGGTGGATCGTCCTGATCGGGTTGCTCATCTGGAATTTCTGGTCATTGTGGCCTAAAAGCCAACCCCAGGTTGACCTGCCTTACAGTGCCTTCATCGAACAGATCACAAAGGACAATGTAAAAAGTGTAAAAATCCAGGGTGGTGATATTACCGGTGTATTTATCAAACCGATCACCTGGACCACAGCTACCCCGGCAAGTGGAATCGTCCCCCAACCAACACCAAATCCCAATACCAAATACGCGGACTTTCATACCACCTATCCCGAAACAGTTGGTGACACGACCCTGTTGCCGCTGTTGGATAGCCATAACGTGGAAATCAATGTCACGCCGCCTCCCAGCCCGTGGTTCGCCATCCTGCTCACAAACGGGCTCCCATTGCTGCTGCTCGTCGGTGTGATGATCTGGATGGGACGAGGTGCTGCTAAAAACCAGGCTGGCGTATTCAATTTTTCTCGCAGCAAGGCGCGCCAGTACGATGCCCTGACCCCCTCGGTGACTTTCAAGGATGTGGCCGGAGAGGACGAGGCCAAACAGGAATTAGAGGAGGTCGTGGATTTTTTAAGTCATCCCGAAAAATACCACTCGATTGGCGCACGCGTGCCACGAGGTGTTCTGCTGGTCGGGCCTCCGGGTACCGGCAAGACCTTACTGGCCCGCGCAGTAGCCGGTGAGGCCGGCGTTCCTTTCTACCATATCAGTGCCTCCGAATTCGTAGAAATGTTCGTCGGGGTTGGTGCCAGCCGCGTACGAGATTTATTCGAAAAAGCCAAAGCCTCAGCTCCTGCGATCGTATTCATCGATGAGTTGGATGCCGTTGGTCGGCGCCGTGGAGCCGGCCTGGGCGCAGTCAACGACGAGCGTGAACAGACATTAAATCAGTTATTGGTCGAACTGGACGGATTCGACGACCGTCACGAAGTAATCCTGGTGGCTGCCACCAATCGACCGGATGTGCTTGACCCGGCGCTTCTGCGGCCCGGCCGTTTCGACCGGCAAATCACGGTTGGCTTGCCTGACCGGCGTGGCCGCGAAGGAGTTTTGCGGATCCACACCCGGAATCTACAGCTCGAAGAGACTGTCAACCTGTCCCTTCTGGCAGCTTCCACGACCGGTTTTAGCGGTGCAGACCTGGCCAACCTGTGCAACGAAGCAGCACTGATTGCCGCGCGCAATAACCACCAAAGCGTAGAAATGACCGATTTTGAAGAAGCGCTCGATCGCATTCTGCTGGGTGCAGCTCGCACGGTATTGCTCAACGATCATGACCGGAAAGTGGTAGCCTATCACGAGGCCGGTCACGCACTGGTCGCCTGGCTGAACCCGGCTGCTGATCCGGTCCACAAGATTACCATCATGCCGCGCGGACAGGCGCTGGGTGTCACCGAACAAGTCCCCGGAGAAGATCGCTATAACTACAGTCGTGAGTACCTGCTGGCACGCCTGTCCGTCATGCTGGGTGGGCGAGCGGCCGAGGAGACGGCGATTGGCGATATCACCACGGGAGCGGAAAACGATCTGGTCGAGGCCACCCGCCTGACGCGCCGCATGATCACGCGCTGGGGGATGGGGAGCCTGGGACCCGTCGCCCTCAGTGCTGACGATTCACAACCATTCCTTGGGTATGAACTGTCCCAGGGACGTGACTATAGCGAGCAAACAGCTGCTCAAATCGACCAGGACGTCCAGCACATCCTGGAAGACCGCTACGAGGGAGTTAAAGATTTGCTCACCCGAAACCGCGGCCAACTGGACAAATTGGCGCAGGCTTTGTTACGCGACGAAACCATCGGCCAGGAAGATCTGATCAAGATCCTTGGCGAACGCAAACTCGAGGCGGTACCTGTGGTACAGCCTCAGACCACCTGATCAATCGCCTTACAAGTAAACAACATATAGGAGTATTCTCATGAAAAACCGATTTCTCTCACTCACCACGCTAGCGATTGTGGCCATGCTGACTCTTTCAGCTTGTAGTGGGCTCACCTCAATCCCTGCGGCCGCGCAAGCCTCTCCGCAGATTACACCGGCTCCGGCGGTCAATACACCCGCCCCGGCAGCCCCGGTTGTCCAGACCCAGGGTTCAGCCTCTTCCGGGGCTGGTTCCCTGGCTGCGTATAATGGCACGCTCGAAAATATATACGCGAGCATCAACCCTGAAGTAGTGAATATTCAGGTAGTCCAGAAACAGGCAGCCACGCAATCCAACAGTGTCCCATCCCTGCCTTTCTTCAACCTGCCTGGGGCACCACAAAGCCCCAATACCCCCAACCAGACCCCACAATTTAGCGCTGCATTAGGTTCGGGCTTTGTCTGGAGCACGGACGGCTACATTGTCACGAATAACCACGTGGTGGACGGGGCTGACTCAATCGAGGTGACGTTCGCGGATGGCACCACCGTCCCGGCCAAGCTGGTTGGGCAGGATGCGGCAGCAGACCTGGCTGTCATTAAAGTGGACGTGCCGGGCAGCAGCCTGCACCCGGTGACAATTGCCAATTCAGATCAGATCAAGGTTGGCGAAATGGTGATCGCGATTGGTAACCCGTTTGGCCTGCAAGGCACAATGACCACGGGCATCGTCAGCGCAATGGGCCGCATGATCTCAGCTGATCAGCAGACACAAAATGGTGCAACTTACTCCATCCCGGACGTGATCCAAACTGACGCCGCGATTAACCCCGGCAATTCCGGTGGGGTACTGCTCAATGACCAGGGTCAGGTAATCGGCGTCACCTCAGCGATCCAATCGCCAGTGCGCGCCAATGCCGGGATTGGTTTTGCAATCCCGTCCAACATTGTCCAGATGGTTGTGCCCGCTTTGATAAAAAATGGTCACTACGAACATCCTTACCTGGGGATCAGCGGGACCACACTCAATCCGGATTTGAACAAGGCCATGAACCTGCCTGAAAATCAACGCGGTGCACTGGTGATTGATGTAACTCCCAACAGCCCGGCGGACAAAGCTGGCCTGCAAGGCAGCAGTCTCAAAGCCACCATCTTCGGGCAAGACACCCGCGTAGGCGGAGATGTGATCACCGCCGTGGATGGCAATTCCATCCACACGATGGATGAACTGATTGCCTATCTGTTCGACCACGTTACGGTCGGTCAGAAGGTCACATTGACAGTTTTACGCAGCGGCAAAGAACAAAGCATAGATGTGACGCTGGAAGCACGCCCGAACTCGCAGCAACAACCACAAACCCAAACGGCCAGCAGCGGACAAGCTTACCTTGGTCTTTCCGGAACTACCCTGGACCCGTCCTTAAATCAGGCACTCGGGTTGCCGCAGAACACGCAGGGTGTGCTGATCGAAAACATCCAATCCGGAAGTCCGGCACAAAAATCCGGCTTGCAGGGCAGCTTCAAACCCGCCCTGGTCAACGGACAAGTGCTCTCACTCGGTGGTGACATCATAGAGGCGATCGATGGACAACCTGTCGCCACTATTGCCGACATCGGAAGCATTTTAAGCCAGTACAATCCTGGAGACCAGGTTACACTGCAGATCCTGCGCAATGGTCAACCAAAGCAAGTCAAGGTTGTTCTCGGGGAACGCCCGACTGGATAATTAGCAAATAAAAACGGGGTGCGCTACGAAATGAAGCGCACCCTGTTTTTATTTTCGTGGTCCCGGACGACGACCGGCCGGCTTAGCCCGGCCGCGGCGGGGATTTTTCCGGGATTCTTTCTTCCCCTCTCCAGTCTGCAGTGCTCTTACCTCTTCATTGGTCAAATAACGCCATTCTTTGGGTTTTAATTTACCTAAGAACAAACTTGCGATTCGGATGCGAATGATACGCACAACCGGTACCCCGGTTAGAGCTCCCATTTCACGGATTTGTCGTTTTCGCCCCTCCCGCAGGATAACGCGCAACCAGGTCCCTTTTCCAGACAGGGATTCAATCCGCACATCCGCTGGAGCCGTCTTGTAACCATCTCCCAACACCACGCCGCGCCGCCAGATGTTTAATTGTTCCTCGCTGGGACGAACGGCCACTAAAACCCGGTACTCCTTTTCATGCTTATAGCGTGGATGGGTCAATTTGTTGGTCAGTTCGCCATCATTGGTCATCAAGATCAGGCCTTCACTGTCGATATCCAGGCGCCCCACCGGATAAATCCGCCCCTCGACGGGAACCAGGTCACGCACCGTCTTACGATTATCGCCTTTTTCAGCCTCGACAGCTGAAAGCACATTGCGCGGTTTGTTAACCGCAATATAGATCATGGATTCCGGCAACTCAACCGGCTTGCCGTCCACGGACAAATGATCCTTTTCGGGGTCAGCTTTTTGCCCGATGGTTGCCACCTGACCGTTCACCCTGACCCGTCCAGCCAGAATAATTTCTTCACAGGCGCGTCGCGATCCCAATCCCGCGTGGGACAATATCTTTTGAATCCTATCTTCTGCCATTTTATCCCTTCAGTACGTTTACATCTCTGGATTCGTCGCCATCTTCCTCCAACTCGAGAGGAGGCAATTCGCTGATCGAATTCAAACCAAAGTGCTGCAAGAATGCCGGTGTGGTACTGTACAGGATTGGCCGGCCGGGTCCTTCCGCTCGCCCGATTTCCTGGATCAATCCTTTGCTCAGTAGACTTTTCATCACACCGTCACTATTAACCCCACGCACCGCATCCACCTGCGGGCGGGTAACGGGCTGTTGGTAGGTAATGATTGCCAGGGCTTCCAGGGCAGCCCGGCTCAGGCGGCTGGTGGCCTCCAGGCCTAAAAATCGCTCAACCAGCTCTCCCATCCCTTGAGCAGTGGTCAGTTGGACTCGTCCCGCATGACGCTGCAGACGCAGCCCGCGACTGGCAAGAGATCCTTCCAGTTCATTCAGGCCTCGTTCCACCTGGGTTGTCGTGACCTCTAATGCATTGGCCAACTGGGAGGACAACACCGGTTCCGAAGCAACAAAAAGCAATCCTTCCAATCGTGCAATCAGTGACAGATCATCCGGAATTTCGGATTCGCTCATGCTATAATAGCTCCCGCTTGAGTAGACTTGAATTTCAAGAGTATCAAATGAAAAAAGAAAACAGGATTCCCGTTTATCTGGTTTTAGTCGTCATGATTCTGGCAGCTCTCGCCTGTACGATCAACGTCGGAGGCCCGGACATCCCTATCAATTCGATCCCGGTTTCAACCGACGCTGTGGCAACCATGCAAGCACAAATACAGGAGTCTTTACTGGCCGGTGCACAAAGCGGCACGGTCACCTTGAGCATTGATCAGACGCAGATCACATCTTTTCTGGCAGCCAAACTTCAGGCGCAGTCCGATCCGTTGTTCACTGATCCACAAGTCTACCTGCAAAACGGGCAAATGAAAATCTATGGGATCGCTCACCAGGGCTATTTCGAGGCCAATATTGGCATCGTGGTTGCCGTTAATGTGGACGAGCAGGGCCAGCCAGTAATTGAGATCGTCTCCGCTGATTTCGGTCCCTTCCCAGTTCCGGGCGGACTAAAAGAAGCGATTTCAGCAGTCATTCAGGAAGCCTACACCGGATCCCTTGGGCCGGTTGCAACTGGTTTCCGTATCGAAAACATTTCAATTGCTGAGGGCAAGATGACCGTTACAGGTCGGGTCAAATAACGATTGGATTATACCAGCATCGCCTACCTGGCAAAACCCTGGCTATGCAGGATCCCTGATGAAAATTTTTCGCACGCATTTCATTTTTCTTTTATCGATTGGTTTGCTGCTGGTAAGTTGTCAATCGCCACAGGTTTCTCAGGGAAACATAACCGTCAGCATCAAGGCCGATGGACAAACACAACCACTGGATCTTCCGGCCGGAAGTACTGTAGGCGATGCGCTCGCGGCAGCCGACATTACCACCGGCAATCTGGATAAAATCACCCCGCCAGTGTATGCCATTCTGAGTGATGGAGACGCGATCCAGATCGTACGCGTTCGTGAAGAGTTCGAAACTGAAGATGTCGTCATTCCTTTCGAGCATCAGGTAGTGCGGAACGAATCTTTACCCGAAGGCGAGATCCGCCTGATCCAACCCGGATCGAATGGAAAGCAGGAAATCACATACCGGCGCGTGTACGAGGATGGCGTCGAGACCACCAAAAGCGTGGTAAAAACTGTCATCCTGCAAGATGCCGTACCAGAGATCATGATGGTCGGTGTGCAGGCGGCTTTTGCCCCCTTACAAATCCCCGGCAAATTGGCCTACCTGGCCGGCGGGAATGCCTGGCTCATGGAGGGTTCCACCTCCAATCGTAGGCCTCTGGTGACAACCGGCGACCTGGATGGACGTATTTTTGCGCTATCGCCGGACGGTAGTCTTCTGCTCTTCACACGTAAATCCAAGAAACCTGCCGATCAGGAAATCAATACACTGTGGGTGGTGTCGACAGACGGTAAAACAGCACCGATCAGCCTGGGCGCAGCCAACATCGTGCATTTTGCCGCCTGGGTGCCGAGCGCGCATTTTTCAGTTGCGTATTCGACCGTCGAGCCGCGTGCCCAGGCGCCTGGCTGGCAGGCGAACAACAATTTGTTTATCATGCGCGTGGGCCTGGGCGGTACACCCTTCAAGCCCAGAGAATTGATCGAGACAAATTTCGGTGGCGCATATGGCTGGTGGGGAACAACCTTTGCATATTCACCGGGAGGCAGTTTGCTGGCCTACATTCGGCCTGACGGGATCGGATTGGTCAACCTGGAAGACGGTTCGCTGCACCCCCTGCTGGATATCACGCCGCTACAAACCCGCAGCGATTGGGCCTGGCTACCTGGTCTTTCGTGGGGCGCCGATGGTCGGACACTCTACTTTGTCACACACGCTCCGCCACCGAGCCTGGTAAATCCCGAAGACTCACCCTATTTTGACCTGAGCGCTGCCTCCCTGGCCAGCGCGGCCACCGTCGACCTGGCGCAGCAGACCGGAATGTTTGCCTATCCATCCGCCTCGCGAGAGCAGGAGATTGAGGCAGAAAAATCCTATCGGGTTGCTTTCCTGCAGGCTATTTTCCCGGCCCAGAGCGAAACCAGCCGTTATCGTGTGGTCGTGATGGACCGGGATGGGTCCAACCGTCAAGTCGTTTTTCCCCCGAAAGATTCGCCGGGGCTGGATCCACAGACTCCCGTCTGGGCTCCCCAGGCCGTGCAGGGACAAATGGGCGATTTTCTAGCCCTGGTATATCAGGGTAACTTATGGTTGGTCGATACGGGTAATGCGCAGTCCTGGCAAGTAACCGGGGATGGTCTCATTAGCCGGATAGTGTGGAAATAAGCGACCGGTGTCAACCGGATCGCAAAATCTTAATCCAAAGAGGTACTTATTCATGCGAATTCTTATCACCGGAGCAGCTGGATTCCTGGGCTCACATTTATGTGACCGCCTGTTGGCAGAAGATCACCAAGTCGTCGGGATGGACAATTTCATCACCGGAAAACCAGAGAATCTGGCACACCTGATGGGCAATGAAGATTTTGAATTTTACAAACACGATGTCTCCGAATATATCTTTTTGCCCGAAAAGGTTGGTGCCATTTTGCATTTTGCCTCACCAGCCAGCCCTAACCCGCTGTCACCAGTCGGCTATTTCAACCTTCCCATTCAGACCATGAAAGCCGGGGCGCTTGGCACGCATCACACGCTGGGTGTAGCCAAGACTTACAATGCCAAATATCTATTGGCCTCCACCAGTGAAATTTATGGTGACCCGCTCGTTCATCCGCAAAAGGAAGATTATCCAGGTAACGTGGACCCAATTGGTACCCGCGCGGTCTATGACGAAGCCAAGCGCTTTGCGGAATCGCTCACCATGGCCTACCATCGCGCCCACGACGTGGATACGCGCATTGTGCGCATTTTTAACACCTACGGTCCGCGCATGGACCTGGAAGATGGGCGCGCGCTGCCCAACTTCTTAAAACAGGCCTTGCTCAAGCAACCCCTGACGGTCTATGGTGACGGCAGCCAGACACGCTCGTTCTGCTATGTGGACGACCTGATTGACGGCATCGTCAAGTTACTTTATTCGGACGAGCATCTACCGGTCAATATCGGCAACCCGATCGAGATGACCATCCTGCAATTTGCCGAAGCCATCAACCGCATCACTGGCAATCCGGCCGGGATCAAGTTCGTTCCCGATGCACGCAGTGAACGCGATCCCCAGCGCCGCCAACCCGATATCACCCGAGCCCGCACCATCCTGGGCTGGGAACCAAAAGTCAACCTGGACGAAGGCATCCAGCGCACGATCCCATATTTCAAGGAGCAATTAGGCATAGAATGACCATGATCTTGAACAATCCACGCGAACGCACCCGCTTCATGAAGTTTGCCGTGGTCGGTACAATTGGCGCTGTGGTTGATTTCGGTGTATTTAATCTCTTGAGTACCTTCCTTGGAGTCAATCCCATTCTCGCCAGTATGATTTCATTCATAACGGCGGTCTCCAGTAATTTCACCTGGAATCGTTTTTGGACATATCCCGACTCGCGTTCTAAACACCTCAAGCATCAAATCGGCCAGTTTGCGATCGTCAGCACGATTGGATTGACGATTCGCACGCCAATCTTTGCCTGGCTGGAAGGTCTTCTTGGCCACTTACTTGAAACAGCCAAATTATCACTCCCCATGTCTGCCTCGGTTCTGGGTCACAATTTAGCCCTGGCCGCCTCGATCGGGATCGTCATGATCTGGAACTTTTTCCTAAATCGATATTGGACGTATAATGATGTAGAGTAATGTCAAACGGATCAATTATGGAAAAACAACCTGCGCTCATTCCAATTTACAATACCAAAGGAGACGCCGATGCCTTCCTTTCCTATCCCTATCTTTTTAATCGCCTGGGAGAATGGATCGGCTGGGTCACTCCTCAAAAAGACGTCTATTCCGTTCTGGGGATGTATGTCGGCTACCTGACCAGCGAACCGCGCATCCTGCGCAAGCGCCTGACCAGCCGACTTAAACCCCAACGCGATCCACCTCCACGCCCGCCCAAGACCTATCCGCCAGCGACGGTTCCGCTGGCACCGATGATGCGCGAGTTATATTTCGGCGTAGTCGATGTCTTACTGGACGAACCGGAACGTCTGCACCCGTTCGACTCCGGCGAATTACGCGAAGATTTAGACTGATGGCTGGCACAAACCCGAAACCAAAAACAGTGCGCGCTTCGCATATCTCGATCGCCCAACTAATGCAACCCGAGCATGCTAACAACCTAGGCAATGTCCACGGCGGCTGGATCATGAAGCTGGTAGATGAAGCCGGCGCGCTGGCCTGTATGCGGCACGCCCAGCACCGCGTCGTAACCGTTGCCATCGACTCAATGGTCTTTCGCCAACCCATCCGCATTGGTGACCTGGTCATCTTGAACGCTGAAGTGACTTACACCGGCTCGACCTCAATGGAAGCCGAGGTACAGGTCACGGCGGAAAATCCGATTACCGGCGAGCGCACCCATACCAACACCGCTTACGTGGTTTACGTCGCGCTGGATAACGAGGGCAATCCAGTCCAGGTTCCACAGCTCAAAGCTGAGACCGACGAGCAAAAACGCCGCATGCAGTCTGCCAAGGAACGCCAAAATTACCGTCTGACACAGCGGAAGCAAGCATAGCATGGCCGAACCCCAAATCCCCGAAGAACCGCAAGAACCAAAGGAACGGGTCGCGCACACATTTCGCTCTTTACAAGAGCTAATCGATCACGTTTCGGGAAAATCGCTTCCACAGCTTCCACCGGAAGATGCCGGAATGGCAGAGGCGGTGCCTTTCCCGTTCCTGGGAATTGTGGGCCAGCAGGAAATGAAGCTGGCCTTGCTATTGGGGTTGATCAATCCGAACGTTGGTGGGATTCTATTGATAGGACCGCGAGGCACGGCCAAGACGACGGCTGTTCGCAGCCTGCTGGACCTGCTTCCAATGGTCGAACGCTCCAACTGCTACTATGGTTGCTTGCCGGAAGACATCGAAACCGGTGGCATCGACGCCGTTTGCCCGGACTGTGCCAAGAAATACGCTGAAAATATTCCCTTGACCGCTCCCGATCGGGTACGACTGATCGAGCTGCCCTTAAACGCCCGCCTGGAAGATGTGGTCGGCGGGATTGACGAGCGGGCCGTCACCCACGAACGCATGCGCATTCGCCGCGGTATCCTGGCACTTTCCGATCGAAATTTACTTTACATCGACGAAGTCAACCTGCTGAGCGATGAGATCGTTGACGCCATTCTGGATGCTGCCGCCCAGGGCAGCTATACCGTGCGGCGCGGACCCGTCTCCGCGACATATCGGGCCAGGTTTGTTTTGATCGGCTCGATGAACCCCGAGGAGGGACGCCTGCGTCCACAAATCCTGGACCGTTTTGGGCTGCGTGTGATTGTGCGCGGTCTGGACGATTCCGCTGAACGGCTGGAAGCCTACCGTCGCGTGCAGTCCTACCAATCCAACCCGCGCAGAATGATCGCGCAATTCAACCAGGAAATGTCATTGATCCGAGACGAAATCCAGTCCGCCCGGGCGCGCTTGAGCGAGGTCAAGATCGACGATAAGATTGCCAAACCAGCCATTGAAACGATCCACAAAATGGGCGTCGATTCATTACGCGCTGAGATCTCCTGGTTCGAAGCCGCCCGCGCCTACACAGCCGCCGATGGCCGGGAGAGTGTCACCTCGGCTGACTTGCAAGCTGTCGCACCTATGGCACTGCGTTTGCGACGATCAAAATTCATGACCGATTATTTCAACGACCAGCAAGCGGAGGAGCAGGAACTTCAAACGCTCATCCAGGGTTGGAAAACAAAGCGAACGCGTAAAAAGGCTAGCAAATAGCATGACCAGCGGTCTCCCCAAACCCCCTACGATAACCAGCATCATCCTAGGGATTCTTACCTGCGTGGTATCAATCCTGGCAATCGGGCAAATCGATGCGATCACCAAATGGACAGGCGCTGCCCTGACATTCATCCCCGCCCAATTGCGCATTCTAAAAATGGTCACACCATCCCAGGTGATCTCCGTGGACTTCTCCACTTCCCCAACAATCGTGGACTTTCCTAAAACGGGTGCATACAATTTGTACACCGACAACTACGATCTGCTCACGATTACCGATGCCTTGATGGTCAAACAAAGTCCGGCCTGGTTGAATATTCACGCCATGGGACAGGAAGAAATATTGCCGGTTCTATTTGTCACCCGCGGTCTTGTCCCGTACGACACGCCCTTCGCGGCCGGCAGACCGATTTATTATTTTGTCATCCCGGCTCCGGGACAATATGTGATCGAGCATCCCAGACGACCCACCGATGTTTATTTTGTGCCCGATTACACCACCTTTCATGAAGCCAGGTTCATAATCACCTTCGCGGTTGAAATCATCCTACTGCTTGCCCTGATCCTTTGGCTGTGGTATCGACGTCAGAGACGTCACCTAAGCGCGTCAGCGAAGATGCGCAAAGA
>Ga0315535_1000752_pt1 | contig 22471 bp, 16 predicted proteins | sample SalMarSW160220MG_2_FD_203092 | JGI IMG/M metagenome (GOLD analysis project Ga0315535, IMG submission 203092) | Salt marsh sediment microbial communities from the Plum Island Ecosystem LTER, Massachusetts, United States - Salt Marsh Sediment SW1602-20 ... | reverse complement strand
TAGGATTTTTCGTTAAGATCAAGGAAGACGAAAATTTTAACCACAGACATACATTGAGTATTTCGAGGATTAAAATTTGAGTCTGACGCAGATATTGGCGAAAAAGACAGTTTTCGTTCAGGCACTACTTATTATTTCGTGAACCCTTAGGTTTCTACCCCGCCTAATTCGAATATTTTACGTATAATTCATATATGAGGATACTCATGTCAAAAACAGTCCGCGTGTTATTGATCGTTTTGACGCTTATTTTTCTTAATGCCGGTTTTACTATGGCAAATGACATTGTTATATTTAAATATTTTTTTTCAGATGCTTTTTATCATGGAGAGAACCCATTGGGTGCAGATAAAGATCCTGACCTGGTTACGGCAAAAGAAGCCGTTGATATGGCTTGTAAGATATGGGAAAACGCAACCGGGGGGAATATGGTATTTGCTCCTGCAAGCAACCCAAAAGAAGCGGATATAATTTTTGAAGGATGGTCCAAACAAGGTCCCAAAGTCGTGACACTTGACGGGAGGGTATGTCTGGACGAACACGGTGATATGGGTCTATTTTCTGAATATCTCCCGGAAGCATATAGTTTTACCATATTTGAAAATTGCAACACAAGTTGTCAGTATCCTGAATTAGCCAATCCTGCTGATGCTGATAATGATCACAGAGCGAGGATCTTTTTTCATATAAAGGGGGGCGAGCAGGACAAAACAGAGCCCTGGTTCTTTGTATTGGATAAAGACAAAATTGATTTCAGCCGGGCCCAGAGAGATGTGGTCAGAATGGCTGCGTATGAGATCGGTCACGCTCTTGGTTTTTGCGGGTATCCTGACCCAGAAGCAACGGACTGCGTTCAATCGCCTGAATGCAGCAAAAACAATGCTTCAATTATGTGCAGAAATCAAGTGCACTGTTTTCAGGAAAGTCAAGATGGGTTGATTCCTCTGGGGGGCATGGATGATATTGCCAACCCGGGCGTTCGGGATCTAACATTATTCGATAAATCCAGAATTGTCCAAAAGTTCTTCCCGGGCACAAAAACATTGTATGGCATGGTAAAAGGGACGGACGGAACCCCGATTTCCGATGCTGTTGTAGCGACCATGGATGGACATCTTACGGTGACGACCGATATTAACGGGATATATTCCTTATGGCGCACTCAGCCGGGTATTTATAACATCAATGTGCATAATCCTAAAAGCAATCAAAACATTAGCGAAGTTATCGCCATAACCCAAGACGCAGCGGATATCATTATAAAGGACTTTAGTTTTTCAAAAGATTTTCTAAAAACGCCGACCATAAGCCAAGCAATCCCATCATCCGGGATGCCTGATGACAGATACAATTTCGTGGCGGTATTTTCAGAAGTTGATAACAACCGGTATACCTCGGTAAGTCTTTTCGTTGACGGTACAGAACTGCATAAATTCGCCGTGCCGTCGGCGGAACGACCGGCGGCAAAGATTTTTTCCTACTACAGCCTTACGGACTTGAATGTCGGGGCACACTATTATGAAGTTAAGGCGGCAGATGCAAAAGGAAAATGGCAGGAGGCCCTGAACGGTTCCTTTATGGTGAATAGACCGTCTACCATTCATTTTGTTGTAGAGGCTGAACCCAAAACCATTGCTATTGGACAGAACAACCATGCTACCATTTCAGCATCCTTAAAAGATAATAAAGAAACACCGTTACCCGGCAAAAAAATTCTATTTCGTACCGGCTTTCCGGGATTTTTCACACCGTCGAATGGCGAAGCGGTTACCGATGCCAATGGGCAGGCAAAGATTACCTTTACCCCTAATTCCGGCGGCAATGCTGTTATTACCGCTCGTTCTCCTTACGGTCTTTCTGATTCAATTCCCATAACCTGCACGTCACCGGCTGTGGGTATAACATTTGAATTTCACCGGGCCGGCAATAATTCTTTTAAGGTAACGTCTTATGTAAAAAATTTTACTGATAACAAGCCTGCATCCCACCAAACCGTTAAATGGCGTTTAAAACCGTCTAACGAGTGTGCCTGGACAAAAGGACCTGATCTCAAAACAAATGATAGGGGTGAGGCCAGAGGTGTTTTTACCGTAGGATCATCAGAATCAAAAGAGGTAGATGTTACGGTAACCCATATGCCGACGGGCGTTTCTGGATCCGGAAGTTTCGTATACGGAGGGTATGACGGAACCCGTTTTCTGGCGTGGAAAAAGTTGGGGAAATCTACCGAATGGTGCGAATGGTCCTCAAACGGATATTTTGCGGTCAGGCACGAAAACGGTTCGGGATTGTCCATATACCGCATATCGGATTGGGCAAAGGTTTGGTCGAAAAAAAGACGTTCAGGCAGATATCAGTCGTTTTGCTTTTCATCGGACGGCGAAAAACTGGTAACCGGCGTTTTTAAAGACAAAGATAAACTTGCTATCTTGACAGTTCCCGGCGGAAACGTGGATACGGTATGGGATATTCCTTTGGATAGTGAGGCAGAGGCAAAATCAGCGGATAACTCCTTGGCCTGGCAGGATAACCACATCTATACAATCCGGGACCACAACGTTATACAAAAATGGTCCCCGTCAGGTAAACTCAAGATGATCTACAATCATAGTGCTGAAATCCAGGAACTTAGGTTTAATCCGGTTAACGAGTCTCAATTTGCTGCGGTAGATAAGAATGGAGAATTGAGAATATGGGATACGGAAAACAATTCTCCCACAAGAACTGTGAAAGTTGGGTCCATTTCTTCTGGAAAACTTAACTGCCTTGCATGGAGCCACGATGGAAAATATCTTTCAGTAGGATCCATTATCGGCGATAGCGGTATGATTTATACGTTTGACACCTTAAACTGGAGCAAAAGCGGTTTTGATTTTCCCGGACTGGGTAGCGTCAATTCCCTGGATTACAACAGGGATTCTTCCCGGTTGGCTGTGGGCCACGATAATGGCTTGATTGTTTGCAATACGGATACTTATGGAATCGAATACTATAATAAAGATCCCGTGCACCATGTTCGTTGGAGGCCTGACGGAACTATGCTGGCGGCCGGTGGACAAATATACGTGTTTGACGATTTTAATTTCAATGGTCCGAAAATTCAGATTTCTACTCCTCAAAACGGTAGTTCCTTTATATTCGATTCCATAAAAGTCGCTGGAAAGATTTCAGATCCTCATGGTATCCGGTCTGCTACTCTTTCCATCAATGATGGCGCGCCCTCCTCATTGTCCCTTTCGTCCCAGGATTTTTTTACACGAACGGTTTCTCTGGTCGAGGGCCCGAACCAAATTTTAGTCCAGGCTCAAAACCGGATAAAAAACAAGGCGTCTTATACCATGTCCGTTGCGCGGATAGCCGATTCCATGCCGCCGGTACTCATAGAGCCCTATGTGGATACAGGCATGGGTTTAAAAGGGACAAAATTCAAATTACGCGTTGGTGTTTATGATGAAGATTCAGGTATCGACACTACAAAAGTGACGGCCAGGATTCGGCTTCCGGATGGTAATACGTCAGAAACGGTTCAGCTGTATGATGATGGTGAACACTCAGACAAAAAGAGCGGTGACGGGGTGTTTGGAAATTCGTGGGAGTCATCCAAAGCGGGTGAAGGATTACATTCCGTAGATTTTTATGCCTTTGATAAGACAGGCAATTCATCTGACCTTGTTAACGGGATTACCCTATTTGTATATGACAGGCCTGTAATTAAAGAACCTTACCTGTCGGCAGCAAAGCCCCTTTCAAGTGACCCTGTTACAGTACATGCGGATATTACGGACATATCGGGTGTTCAGTCCGCTTTTTTGCGCTATTCAATAACTGCAGGAAATTCTTGGAGTTTAATTCCTATGTCTTCCACGGGTCTTGATTATACAGGGACAATTCCGGCACAGAAAACCGGAACGGTTTATTACAAAGTTACGGCGCGTGATGTTCACGGGTATGGGAGCGAAAGCGGTGCTTTTGCATACACAGTCCAGGATAGTACCAAGCCGGTTGTAAAAATTCAGCGGCCTGCAACGGTGGCGGAGTCCACTACATCTGAATCCTGGATCATTGTTTCCGGGCGGGCCATGGGTGTAAATGGTATTGGACTAAAACGTGTGACATGTAACACAGGGGCTGAAAATACTGGCACTCTAAAAGATTGGAGGTTCAAAGTATCCTTAACTACAGGTGTGAATACGATTACCATTGTTGCAGAAGATCAGAACGGAAAACTGGCCAGTGACTCCATAGGAGTTATTTATGCTCCGGCTCTGGCTACACCGGTATTTTCACCTCCTGCGCCGGATGTTTTCACGGATCCTATTTCGGTTGGAATCAGCGCTTCAACCGGAGAAACAACAATTCATTATACCACGGACACCTCCGAGCCCACGGATACCTCCCCGATTTTTTCATCCCCAATTCTCGTTACAGCAACAACCACAATTAAAGCAAGGGCTTACAAGTCCGGACAGCCTCCCAGCTCAACGGTAACCGGGATCTACACGTTCATAGAAAAGGAAAAAGACGAGACCCGAAAAATAAAATCACCTCCAAAAGGCAACGCGATTGTTTTAAATAAAAAGCCCGACTCAGGCGGAGAGTGGTCCATTCAGCTCGAATCCCTTAAGAACAAAAACTTTGCAGACAGAGCAATAACAAACCTGAAAAATGATGGATATCCAGCATATTATATCACAGAAATGTCCTCTGGAGAAATCACGTGGTACAAAATAAGGATGGGTTCTTTCAAAGACAGAGTCGACGCACAGAGGGCGCTTAACGGTTTAAAGAAATACAAAGACAGGGCAATTATTGTTTTTACTAAAACAAGCAGACCTGCGAAACAGAAAAAAGCGTCTAAGGCTGAAGTTAAAAAAGAACCGAAAGCAAAAACTCCTGCTCCAGCTCTACGTGAGACCCCTTCTTCTCCAGAAAAACAGGGGGACGTTGGAAAGCGGGAAAAACAGATTTCGGAACTAAAGGTAGAAAAAGAATCTTTAGCAGAGAAACCGGTTATAGAAACGCCGGTCGTTACCCATGAAACAGATACGTCAATAACTCAAGAGGTTAAAACAGAAAGTCCCGGTGCTGTTTTGGAGATAACGCCATCTACTGAACCAGAAGAAGATAAAAAGACGTTGGTTTCCGGAGGAGAAATACTTTCTCAACAAGACCAGAAAAACCGTTTGGAATCCTTTTTGAACATCTATTGCCAAGCATATACCAGTAAAGATCTTGATAAATTTGCCTCTTTTTTTGCTCCGGATGCCACTGAAAACAACATTCCTTTTCGGGATATGCTGCCCAAATATCGAAAAAACATGGAAAAGATCGAATTATCTGACTACCGGATTGAGTTGATTGCTTTTTCTTTACAGGCAGATACAGGAACCATTAGAATTCAGGGGAAATATTTCACCCGCTCCCTTATGCAAGAAGGAACATGGCGGGAAAACAGCGGCAATATTTCCATGGAGCTTACAGAAAATGGCAATTCATATCTGGTAAAACGGCTTAATTATCCCTAACCCGGACGAACCGGAACCTAATAGGATATTTTAATAAATTAACTTCCTGAGCCATTTAACGAATAGATACTGGATACTCGATGCTGGATAAAATAAGGCCAACTTCACTTTTTACAGGCCAGCATCCAGAAACCAGCATCAAGCATCTTTTTCATAAAGGTACAACATGGAGTAATAAAAAAGTTTTGCCACAAAAAGCACAAAATTTACAACTAAGGAACTAAAAGTTCCCGAACCGCATGTAAAAGCTCTTTCCGTTCCACAGGTTTGGCGAATATTCGATGTGCCCCTAACTTTTTGGCAATATCTAAATAATCCTCGGGGTTGATTCTGCCGCCTCCGGAAATTGCAATTATTTTCACATCAGGATAGTCTCGCTTAAGTTCAATGATTATTTCAATACCTTCCTTTTCAGGCATGATTATATCCGTGATGACCAGGTCGGTGGGGTTTTTCCGATAGAGTCTTAACCCTTGCTTGCCGTTAGATGCCTCCGTTACATCGTAACTCTCCCGCTCTAAAATCTGACGGAGCATTTTTAATATTTGGGCGTCATCATCTATGATAAGAATACTGGCCATTGGTTATTTTTCCTTCTCATGAATAAAGGGATACTATAACCTAAATTAAGCGATTTTTTACTTGATCTGCACCGATCTCTTGCGCATCAAGGATTCGCGAAAATCCTCGACATATCCACAGGTATGCCTGTGGTTTTCGCAAACCTTTATGCATCAAGATTTCAGCACATCTCTTCCCAAAAAACCGCTCAACTTAGGTAGAAATGATTCGCTCCGATGGTCCGTCTTGAACCGGTTATATATGCAGACCGCAACGCCCGATCCGACCTGCGTTGATATAAACTTCAGGTTGGTGGCCGCATATATGAATTCGGGAGGCAGAAAATAGTTTTTCGTAACAGAGCGATTCAATTTTTTCAATCATACAGTTACATTAATACAACATGATAAAATATCAAGCAATATACGAATAGTTAGCCAATTAACTTGAATGTGGCATAGAGCGGGAAATGATCTGAGGGATACAGACCGTCAATTGTATTCCTGATGACCCTGCAATTTTGTTTGAGTATTTTTCCGCGATAGAGAATCCAGTCTATATAATCTCCGTTTATATTCCCTGTAAATCCATGATGGGTCCCTGGATAGGGTTTTTTAAACGCGTTTTTAAAATAACATTCCTTTTCCTCTGTTTCCCGACCATGGCCGGTGAAGATGTTGTAGCAGGGACTAAAGGGAGTGGTATTAAAGTCTCCGACCATAATTACAGGTACGTCACTCGGGAAACGCTGTAACCTCTCCATAATCAGTTTGGCGCTCTTGATTTGGACCAAGGGATCAAAGTCAAGATGAGTATTAACACAGATGATCATGTTGTTGCCGTTTTTGAACATACCCATGGTACATTGTCTCGGCCAGAGGCTTTCCCGAAAACGGCTCGGTATGGTGGGTGTTGGACTCAAAAAGAAATGTTCTCGATAGACGCAGGTCCAGGTTTTTTTATAAAAAATAATAATATCTTGCCAGAAGGACGGTGAAGGGCTGCGCTTGCCGATAAAGTCGTATTCCGTCAGCATCCCATTCAGAAAATCTGTCTGGAAATCATTGACTTCCTGAAAACCGATAAAATCTGGGCGATATTTTTCAAAAAGGTGAGGAAAGACCTTTTTGCGGTATTGCCAGTTATTGGGTCCGTCGTCTGCCAACCCAAAACGCAGGTTTAATGTCAAAACAGAAATCATGTAACCTCAATAAGATCAAGATATTCCGCAAGGTCGAATCTGATATTTATAAAATTGCTGAATGTGACATCATAAAACGGCAGGTTTAATTTTTGCTTGATGACGTCAAATATTGCGAGGTAATTAAAAAGAATCCTTTTTTGCCACTTAAGGCCGATCCGATATGCTAATTCCTTAATATCTTCCTTTTGACCCTCGATTTCGAGAAAGTCGCCATAGGGCATCGTATCCAGGCAGAGGTTGGTGCTGTTTAACCTAAAAGTTTCACGCCATTTCTCGTACACCTGTTCTTCCCGGAACCCCAACGATTCCAGAATATGTTTCATGGTGGTAAAATCGCTGACTTCAACTTCCAGTTCCTTTAATATCTTGAATTGATCGTTTTTGAAAGGAGGCTCGGATTTAAAAGTAAGGATTGTTTTTGTATCCCGGCGGAGTCGCAGAAGAGATTTTTTTTCAATCAGACGATTATCGGCATCGTCAAAGCGTAAATTTGTTTCAAAAATCCGTCCCATGGACACCGCACCGAGCTCAAGAATCCGGTCACGTGTGGAGTCCATATCCGACAAATAAAATTTTACTTCGATTTCCAAATGCTCCATGGAAACATCTCCATTACATATTGACTGATACTCATTTTATATTAGAAATAATTGTTTGTGTCAATTTACCAATACAATTTTTTCTTGACATAGGCACAATTTTTATTTACACATAATAGTTTCTATGTCCAAAGGAGAAAATCATAGTGAAAAAATATACATATAGTGCAAAAAATACCGACAACAAGGGCAAATGGTGTGTTGTTGATGCTCAAGATAAGGTTCTGGGAAGACTTGCCAGTACCATAGCTGCCCGCCTGAGGGGAAAACACAACCCTCTTTACACCCCTCACGTGGATACCGGTGACTGGGTGGTGGTGGTTAATGCGGATAAGGTTGCCATGACCGGAAGAAAATGGCAACAGAAAGAATATTATCGGCACAGTGGGTACATTGGGGGTCTCAAGACGATTACCGCTCAGAAACTTTTGGAAAAAAGGCCTGAAGATCTTATCCGTTTTGCGGTCAAGGGCATGCTGCCGAAGAACAGATTGGGAAGAAAGCTTTTCAAAAAGTTGAAGGTTTATTCAGGGAATCAGCATCCTCATGAGGCTCAGCAACCTGAGACACTTGATTTTTAGAAGCGCAAATTAATTTTCATTAATTATCGGGGAATTGTATGGAAAAAGAAAACGTGTATTACGCTACAGGGAAACGAAAGACCGCCATTGCGAGAACCTGGATAATGCCGGGGAACGGCGAAATCACCATAAATGATAGCCCCATGGATGATTATTTCAAGGTTGAGGTGGTAAAAACGATTATAAAACAGCCGCTGGTTTTAACAAATACTCTTGGATCATTTGATGTAAAAGCCCATGTTACCGGTGGAGGCTTTTCAGGGCAAGCCGGTGCCATTCGGCATGGAATTACCAAGGCGCTAATATCGGCGAACCCTGAGCTTAGGAAAGCGTTGAAAAGAGCAGGCTGCATTCGGCGTGATGCCAGGGTCAAGGAAAGAAAGAAATACGGCCAAAAAGGTGCTCGTGCTCGATTCCAGTTCTCGAAACGTTAGAATTTTTTCCAATAAACAAAAAGGAACGAGGAATTCCTCGTTCCTTTTATTCTTGCCGATTTTTCCAAACAGGTGCTCGTTTTTCTAGAAAAGCCTTAATACCTTCCTGAGCGTCTTCATCAAGGCAGTTCATGGCAATTGCATGGGTTGCATATTCATAAGCAGAGGGTTCATTTAGATCTACCTGGCTGTAAAATGTCTGCTTGCCAAAAGCAAGGGTATACCGGCTGTATTGCGCCATTTCCATGGCCAGGTTTCTGGTTTCTTGGGAAAGCTTGTCCGGGGCGACGACCTGGTTCACCAGGCCGAACTTTTCAGCTTCTTCAGCCGAGACAAATCGACCCGTCAAAAGCATTTCCATGGCCCTTCTTCTTCCGATAACTCTGACCAGCGGAACAGCAGGAGTTGTGCAGAAAAGGCCAATTTTTGAACCGGGTGTGGAAAATTGAGCGCCGGTTTCTGCGATGGCAAGATCGCAGGCAGCAACAAGCTGGCATCCTGCTGCCGTCGCAATGCCGTGAACCTGAGCAATGACGGGTTGTGGAAGTTTATGAAGGGTTTGCATCATCTTCGCACATACCGAAAAAATGGTGTAAAAATGCTGAATATCCAGGTCCGCACCGACCATATCTTTCAGGTTATGTCCCGCGCAGAACGCCGGTCCGTTGCCTTTGATAACGACGACATGGATATCCTGATCCTGTGCGATATTTTTTAGGTTGTCGAGCATATCATTCATCACGTTAAGAGAAAGTGCATTCCGTTTATTCGGTCGATTTAATGTCAACCATCCAATGGGTCCGTCCTTTTCAAACAATACAGGTTTCATACGATTTTCTCCATGACACACTAAATATTTTATCGTTAAAATTTTATTTAGGCCAGCGACTTCAAATGCTTTTTAGCCATTTTCGAGTGCAAAACTAAGGTTATGTATTTTTAGCAGCTTTCCAGCATCTGACAAAATGATTTTCTCCAACTTTTTCGAAAACCATCGTATCTTTCCGACAAGCTGTTTCAACGATGGAACACCTATCCTGGTATTTGCATCCTTCGGAAAAAACATCTGAATCGCCGACACGACCATTGGACAATTTAACATGCCATGTTTTATCCGGATCCGGATCGGGAATCGCCGACAGTAAGGATATGGTATAAGGGTGATGGGGATGATTAAAAATGTCTTCCGACGGTGCAAACTCCACGATATGCCCATTATACATCACGGAAATGGTGTCGCAAATATACCCCACAACATTAAGATCATGGGAGATAAACAAATAGCTTAACCCCAGCTGATCCTGCAGGTCTTTTAAAAGGTTGATTATTTGTGCCTGGATGGAAACATCCAGCGCCGAAACCGGTTCATCACATACAATCAATGACGGTTCAACACTCAAGGCCCGAGCGATACCGATGCGCTGGCGCTGGCCGCCGCTGAATTCATGGGGATATCGGTCTTCGATTTCCGGAGACATACCCGCCATCTTCAAAAGTTCCCCAAGGCGCTGTTTACGTGTTGATTCGTGTTTATGGCCCAGAATCCGAATCCCTTCTTCTATGGACTGTCCGATGGTCATACGGGGATTCAGTGATCCGAAAGGATCCTGGAAAATGATCTGTATTTTTTTTCGATACGGTTTCATTTCTTTTTCGGAAAAACGGCTGATATCGTGACCCTGAAAAATAATTTTTCCCGCATCAGATTCAAGCAGTTTCAAAATAAGGCGGGCAACCGTTGTTTTTCCGCAGCCGCTTTCACCCACCAGGCCCATGGTTTTACCCTGTTCGATGTCAAAGCTCACGCTGTCCACGGCTTTTACCCAGCCGTCGATTTTTTGTAAAAACCCTCGGTGAATCGGAAAGTATTTTTTCAACCCTTTTACGCGGAGAATGGGGTGATTATTTTTGTTTTTTGATTCCATATATCTTTAAACTGGTTTGTATGACTGTTGCCAGACTTTCAGCTCATTGTAATTTTTTAGTATTTTTATCCGCCTGTTTTGTGGCGGATCACTTGACCCTTTGAATCTTTACCCGCCCTTTGTGGTGGGCTCGACTCCTTGTACCCTTTAGATTTAAATAATATCGGACAGCGGGCCTGATGTCCCTCGCTGTAATCACACATTTCGGGGAATTCTTCCCGACAAGATAAAATGGCATGGGAACACCGTGGATGAAATGGACACCCCGTGGGTTTATACGCCGGGTTCGGCACGCTGCCGGGGATACTGTGAAGTCTTTTACCCCGTTTTGAAAGGCTGGGAAGCGATGCCAAAAGTCCTTGTGTATACGGGTGTCGGGCAGAGCGAAAAATTTGGTCTGTATTGCCCTGTTCAACCATAATGCCCGCGTACATGACATAAATCCGATTGGCGATGGCTGAAACGACGCCGAGATCATGGGAAATATATAGAACCGACATGGACCGTTTTTTCTGAATAGATCTTAAAAGCGCGAGAATCTGAGCCTGTACTGTAACATCAAGAGCTGTTGTCGGTTCATCTGCAATAATCAGATCCGGGTCGCACGCCAGGGCCATGGCGATCATGACCCGCTGTCTTTGTCCGCCGCTGAGCTGGTGCGGATAGTCACTAAGTCGTTGTTTAGGGGATGGAATACCCACGTCGTTAAGGAGTTGAACACAATATTGAAAAAGTGCCTCTGGTTCTATTTGTTTATGCGTATAGACGGCCTCACCAATCTGATCACCAATGGTTAACACCGGATTTAAGGATGTGAGAGGCTCCTGAAAAACCATGGAGATATGATTCCCCCGAATTTTTTGCATTGATTTTTCATCGAGTTTTATAAGGTTTTGTCCGGAAAATATAATTTGGCCGTCTACGATTTCTCCAGGGGGTGTTGGAATGAGGCCGAGAATGCTAAGTGCCGAAACGGTTTTCCCGCATCCGGATTCTCCAACAATACAGACCGTCTCTTTTTCCCGGACTTCGAAACTAATTCCGTCCACTGCATGGGCACGTTCTCCGTTGCTTTGAAAATAGACCTTTAAATTTTCTACGCAAAGAAGAGGTTTGTCATGGGTCGTTCGTTCATCGATCATTTAGTGTCTTTCTTTTAGCTTGGGGTTCATAACATCTCTGAGTCCCTCTCCAAACAGGTTAAATGAGAGCACCACAATTAGTATTGCAATCCCCGGTATAAAGGTCAGCCAGGGCGCATCAAAGATAAAGTTTTTGCCGTTCGAAAGAATGTTGCCCCAGGTGGCATGGGGTGGGGGCACACCGAATCCAAGAAAGCTCAGCCCGGCTTCGGTTAAAATAGCCGAAGCAATGCCGATGGTGGCTGAAACCAGCACCGGCGCAATGGCATTGGGCATGATATGACGAAAAATAATCCTGAAATTGCTAAGACCAAGAGCCTTTGCCGCTGCCACAAAGTCCTGCTCTCTCAAGGAAAGAAATTCAGCACGGACAAACCGTGTCGTGCCCATCCAACTGGTCAGTCCGATGACGATCATAATGTTGTATATGCTCGCGGGAAGCAGGGCGACCACCGTTAAAATCAGAAAAAAGCTCGGAAAACAGAGCATGATATCCACGATTCGCATGATCAGGGTATCAACGGAAACCGCATTGCTGTGAAGCATGGCTTTTAAGGCTGGCGTTTCTTTTTCTGTTGATCCGTGCCGGGCTAAGAGAGAATAAAATATGTATGCCAGGCAGAGCAATAAAATCACTGTGCCGATAAAAGTAACATTTATGAGCATCAGACCTGTTCCAAAAATTAAGGCTAAGGTGAACAGAACCTGATCTGTTCTAATATGGTGTTGTCCAAAATAGCCTGCAATTCCACCCATAAAAATACCGATGAGCACCGATATGCCCACAGCCACAAAACCGACGGTCAGAGAAACCCATGCCCCTTGAAGCATTCGTGAAAAAACATCTCTACCCAGATCATCGGTTCCCATGAGATAAACCCCCAGGGCCGGGACCTCTTGGGGTTGCAAAGAATCAAGATTCGGTTTGGCCAACGGTGGGCGCAGCTTTTCCTGGAGGCGAACCATGGCAGGATCGAATATGGGCTTGGATCCTGATGTCAAAAAGAGGCCGGTGACGGCACAGCAGAAAAATAGGATAAAAATAAAAAGTCCTAAAATGGCGAGACGGTTTTGGCCGAAAAGGCGACGGAATTCCTGCATCCGGGTTCGCTTTGGCGGCAGAGGCGATTCGATATAAAAATCGTTGTTTAATTTTTTTTCAGCCAGATTCATTACAAGCGTATCCTTGGATCGACAACCAGGTAAAGCAGGTCTGAAATAAACGTGCCGGCCAGCACCAGGACGGCTGAAACAAAATTGACCGTCAGAATGATCGGGTAATCCCTGGCCAGGATGGCTTCATAGGCCATTCGCCCCATTCCGGGCCAGGAAAAAATAGATTCTATGATCACCGAGCCTCCGATCAGCCCGGGCAAAATAAGGCCGAACATGGTGACAAAGGGCAACAGCGCATTTCGAAGCGCATGTTTATAGTGCACCTGTTCCGGAGGAAGCCCCTTGGCCCTGGCGGTGCGGATATAGTCCTGACCTTCCACTTCGAGCATCTGGCTACGAACATATCTGGAAAGAACGGCAATGCCACCGGTTGCACCCAACATGGAGGGAAGAAGCAAGTGCCAGATTCTGTCCATGAAGAGATACGTTGCCGGAGCGTCTCCGATACCGAACGTTTCCAAACCGATCACCGGAACATGGAGGTAAGTGACGACAAATATGATCAGAACGTATGCAAAGAAAAATCCGGGAATTGAAATCAACACATACGATATGAACGTGGCACTGCGGTCGTAGATTCCGCCCCTAAAAATCGCGGACCGGATTCCCACCGGAAACGAAAGGGTCCAGGTAATGAGTGTGCCCACAACAAATAAGGGCAGGCTGTTTAAAAATCGTTCCCAAATCTTTTTTAGAACCGATTGATTGTCCTTCCAGGAAACGGTTTTTCCTGTAAAAAGGTCCCGGTAAAAATAAATATATTGAATATAAAGGGGTCTATCCAGGTGAAACTCTTTTTGAAATCGTTCCACCATTTCGGGGGTAAACTTGGGATTCAAGGGATCCACTTGGCTTGGACTTCCAGGAGCAAGATGAATGATCAAAAAGGATACAATGGAGACAAAAAAAAGCGTAATGGTTTTTTGAACAATACTTCGTCCGATAAATGATAACATGGTCTATCCTTTGTCCATAAAACTGGGAACCTGTGGAAGCTTAATCCATTGATTAAAATAGAAATTGTAATTACCGGTTTTGGTGGGTGTTATTTTTTCATACTGTATGGCTCCGGTATCATCAACAGTTTTGATGACGATGCGTTTATCCAAAACAGCGGTCCATTTGCCCACATAAAGAAATGTATAGGGCTGTTCAGCGGCAATAATTTCGTGAAGCCTGTGACTAAATTCGACCTGCCGGTTATGATTGTATTCCTGTCGGATCTTGATGATAAGATCATCCGCTTCTTTGTTTTTGTAGCCGACAAAATTGAGCTGATATGGATTTGTCTGGCTCGAATGCCATATCTGATAAAGATCAGGGTCAATTCCCATCTGCCAGCCCAGAATCAGTGCATCAAAATCCGCTTTATTCACGCGCTCCTGGATAAAAACAGACCACTCCAAAAGATCGGTGTTAACATCGATGCCGATCTGTTTCCACGCGTCCTGGGCAATGGCCAGTATGGCCTTTCGAAGGTCGTTGCCGCTGTTTGTAATTAGCGTGAATTTAAGTGGTTTCCCGTTCTTTTCAAGCCGGCCGGCCTTGTTTCGTTTCCAACCGGCGGCCTCCAGCAGCCTTAGTGCGCCATTGGGATCGTAGGCTAGCGGTTTGATGGCGTGGTTGTAGTAGTCGGTTTGTTTGACAAAAGGTCCGGTAATTGGTTCGCCCTGGCCGTAAAGCACATACTGGATGATTTTTTCAACGTCTATGGCCATCCCAAGAGCTCTTCTTATCCGGGGATCGTCAAAGGGTTTGCGTCTCATGTTGTAACCGATATAGGTGTATCCGAAAGCAACTCCGGAAAAGTTCTGGAACCTAGTATCTTTCTCCAGGCGTTTGACCTGATGGGGTTGAACCCCATAACTGTCGATAGTACCGGCATAAAATTCCATTTCCTGGGTGAGAAGGTCGGGAATGATCCGATAGACATACCGTTTATAGTTCGGCGGTCCTTCCCAGTAATCATCAAAACGATCCAAAATGATGTACTGATCAGATTTCCAATTTTGGAATTTGAAAGGCCCGCATCCAACGGGATGCCGGTTAAATGTGCTCTGGCGAATGGAAAAGGTTTTCGGATCTTTTCCGAGACGATCGGCTTCTTTTTTGAGTGCTTGAGCGTTGAGCAAATGCTCGGGAAGGATTCCCATACCCCAGGTACCGATGGCTGGAGAGTAAAGCCGTTTGTAAACGATTTTAACGGTTAAAGGATCAATCACATCAACGGTTTTCACCGGTTCGTAATCTGAAATTCGCGGCGAAAGATTTTTCGGATTCATGATGGCTTCATATGTGAACCTGACATCATTGGCACCTATCAGATGGCCATCGTGAAACTTTACTCCAGACCTTAAGTGAAACAAAAGAATCGGATTGTGTTCAAAGGCTGGCAACAGCTCTCTGGCGTATGCTGCCCTTTGTTCTTCGGAAAGCTGAGAATCGCTTTTCAGGTATTCTTTGCCGTGAAAGGATTTAAAATAATCTTTTCCCAACAGGCGGGTGAGATTTTGGAAAAAATCCTGGTCTACCGTATTTAAGACCAGTTTGATCCTTGAAGGCGCTGCCACCCGGATGTCTATCGTTTTCTCTTTACCGGTATTAGAATCCTTGAACGACTTTGTGATCGTAAACGTTCTGGGGGGAAGGACAAAAATGTCAGTAATGCGGTTTAGAGAACCTTTAAGATTCGGATCTTTTATCCGGGTTGCTTTTTGAGCGTGTTTAATGAAATTTGCAAGAGTTTGTGCATTGGCATTGCCCAGACCCGGTATGCGGGCGGATGGGTTGACATAAAAGAATGCATCTTCAAAAATGACCCATGATTTGGCCAGCCTTCCCCTGAAGTGCAATTGCTCATCCCTGTCGATGAGACCCTCGAACACCATGTCGTTGATACTGCTGCTGGCGGAATCTGCCGAAAGGATAGGGTTTAAAAGGCTGGCATCACCGATGGATCCGGCGATGTATTCGGTAAGGCGCGCAGGGTTTCCCTTTGTTTGCTGTTCATATGTCGGCACCCAGAAATATGACTGGAGAAGGACGATAATGAGAAGTATGGGTGCAAAAATGAGGAAGCGTCTTATGGTCATAGTGGCTGTCTTAAACGATAACGTTTTTTTGGAAGCAACATCAAGATTAATTGAAACCTTAAGAGATTCAAGTTGTTGAGTCAAGCGAAAAGGCGCTGTGAGAAAGGGCAAACAAATTTGAATCCCAATAAAGAGAGAACGCTCCACGACGACGTGTATCTCTTTCCAACCGACTGAAACTTGTGCTTAAGCATCCATAAGCCCGAGCCGCGCAGGAGTTATCAAGAACAATTCGTTGCTAAATTATCCCATTGATTTTTCAAATATTAATTTCATTCGACTCGGGCTAACGCGTGCTAAAGCCCTTCAAACAGTCAGTCGGTTTCCAAGAGAAACACGCCGTCGTTACGCTGTATCGAAATCAAATGTGTTTACCCTGCAAGGTGAGACAGAATAAAAAAAATAAACGATTGACTAATTCAATGGATTTTGAAATTTTTGGATAGATGACCCGATAAACCAGTAAAGCACAAAGGAACAAAAGGGAATTAGTCCAAGGAGATCCGGGTGTAAATCAAGATTGTTGGTTATTGAGTTCAATCGTAAGGTGTCAGTGTTCAGGTTTCAGGTTTCAGCTCTTCAAGTTTCTCGACCCTGACACCTGAAACCTGACACCTTTTCCCAAAAGCTAAATACGTAGCGCAGACGAACATAAATTTTCATATTGCCAACAGCCGTGATTTACACCCAGGAGATCCATACCTGTAGGGTGGAGCATCAATACAATGAAGCGAATTATCAAGATTGTCATATTAGCGGTTATTTTTATATCGGTCGGGGTTCTGGGATGCCGGTGGTTTATAAAAATGAAAAACAATCCGTCCGCCACCGAGCTTAAGATCTACGGAAATATCGATATCCGCGATGCGAACCTTGCGTTTAATGAACAAGAGCGCATTGCTCAGGTTTTGGTGGAAGAAGGCGATCGCGTTACGGCAGGCCGGGTTCTGGCGATACTGCAGACCAATCGACTGGAAGCCCAGATCCAAGAAGCCGAGGCCCAAATTGCCGCCCAACAGGAGGTGGTCAAACGACTCGAAGCCGGGACCCGACCGCAGGAGATCGAGCAGGCGCGTGCCGAGGTTGCGGCGGTAAAAGCCACTGTCCGGAATTCGATGCTGAATTTCGAGCGCATTAGTAAAACGTCGGGGGCCGGGGCTACAAGCCAGCAGGCCCTGGACAATGCCCGGGCCCAGTTGGATGTGGATCAGGCCCAGCTCAAAGTCAAAGAAAAGGGTTTAAATCTTGCACTGGAAGGTCCTCGAAAGGAAGACATTGCCGCGGCCAAAAACACGCTGGAGGCACTCAAGGCGTCGCTTTCATTATTAAAGATAAGGCTTGCGGATATGACTTTGATATCACCGTCGCCGGGTATCATTCGGAACCGGATTCTGGAGCCCGGAGAAATGGCGAGTCCAAATCAGCCGGTTGTTACTCTGGCGTTGACCGATCCCAAGTGGGTACGGGCCTATGTGCCGGAGCCGGATCTCGGCCGGATCAATCTCGGCATGAAGGCAAAGATCTTGAGCGATTCGTTCCCGGATCAAAGTTTTGAAGGCTGGATCGGCTTTATTTCTCCTGTGGGCGAATTTACCCCGAAAACCGTGGAAACAGAGGATCTGCGAACAAAGCTGGTGTACGAGGTGAGGGTTTTTGTTCATGATTCCGAAGACCTGCTTCGGCTGGGAATGCCGGTTACAGTGATTGTGGACAATACCGTTCGGTCCGACGCATCCGGGGGCAACGGCGCTCCGGCCCAAAATTCCGCCAAACCGGACCAAGGATAGCCGGCCATATGACTGCTCAGTCACATGCGCAGACCCCGGCCGCCACGGATGTGGTTCTGGCAGTCCGGAACTTAACAAAGGAGTTTTCCTCCAAAAAGGGGCCTGCGATTCAGGCCCTGCGCGACGTTTCGCTTAATGCCCTGCGCGGACAGGTAACCGGACTTGTGGGAGCGGACGGGGCCGGGAAAACCACCTTGATCCGTACGGCAGCGGGCCTGATCGTCCCCACGTCCGGCACTGTTACCGTTCTGGGTCTCGACAGCATGGTCGATACCATAGAGATTCAGAGTCGCGTCGGATATATGCCTCAGAAATTCGGCCTGTATCAGGACTTGACCGTGACGGAAAACATGAATCTTTATGCGGATCTTCAGGGGGTGCCGTCTTCCGAACGAAAAGATCGGTATCACCGCCTGCTTCGGATGACCGGCCTGGAACCCTATACCCGGCGCATGGCCGGTGCCCTTTCCGGCGGAATGAAACAGAAGCTGGGACTGGCCTGCTCGCTCATCAAGTCGCCAGAGATGCTGTTGCTGGACGAGCCCACCGTAGGTGTGGATCCCATCTCGCGTCGGGAGCTGTGGAAAATCGTTTACGAGCTGGTGGAAAAGGACGGCATCGGGGTGCTGCTTTCAACAGCCTATCTGGACGAGGCGGAGCGATGCGATTATGTGGTGGTGCTCCATGAAGGTGAAAAACTTGCCCAAGGAACACCCAGAGAGTTCAAAGAGCGGGTGGGACAAAAAGTAGCACTCGTGGGTCCTTCGCCGGACATCAAGCCTCGTCAGATACAGACGCATCTTGTGGGCAAAGCGCATATCATCGATGCCACCATTCGATCCGGGAAGGTGCGCGTGGTGACCGATGTTTACGGCACCGAAGCTGTGGCCGACGCTTTGCCGGAAAAATGGCCGGCAACCATCAAAAGCACCCCCCCGACCTTTGAAGATGCCTTTATGACCCTGATTCCCCACAAAGAGAGCCGCTTTAAAATAAATCCTGTCGACGAAACTTCCGGCAAGACAATCCGGAATGAAGAAGTGGTGGTGCGGACCATGGATCTTCAGAAATTTTTCGGTGATTTCGAGGCGGTCAAAGGACTCACTTTCGAGGTGCGGCGCGGCGAGATTTTCGGTCTGCTCGGTCCCAACGGCGCCGGGAAAAGCACCACCTTCCGGATGTTGTGCGGATTGTTGGAGGTCAGCGGCGGCCAGATTAGCGTGGCCGGTCATAATTTACGGCACTCCCCGTCCAGGGCCCGCTCCCATTTGGGATACATGGCCCAGCAGTTTTCCCTTTACGGCCAGCTCAGCGTACAGGAAAATCTGCGCTTTTTCGGGAAGGCCTATGGTCTTGGCGGGAATCGCCTGCGGCAGCGAATGGATTGGGCGTTTACGGAATTCGGACTCGGCAAATGGCGCGAAAAGGCCGCCGGCCGGCTTCCGGGCGGTTACAAACAGCGCCTGGCCATGGCTGTATCGCTTTTGCACGAACCGGAAATTCTTTTCCTGGATGAGCCGACGTCAGGCGTGGATCCTTTGGCTCGCCGCGAGTTCTGGCTCAGAATCAACGGTTTTGCCGAACAGGGGGTGACCGTTGTGGTGACAACACATTTTATGGAAGAATCCGAATACTGCGACCGGATGTTGATCATGTCTTTAGGAGAAAGCCTCGCCATGGGCACGCCTTCTGAAATCCGGGCGCTGGCCCGTTCAAAAGAAAAACCGGAACCGACCATTGAAGATGCGTTTATCGCCCTTGCAGAGGGAACCATTGTACCTTCAGGCGAAACGAATCGAATTGAAAACAGCAGAGGGAGAAAATGACGCCGCGCACCCTTTTCTTTATGCGCATGCGGGGGATTCTCCGCAAGGAAGTGCTCCAGATCCTGCGCGATCCCAGCAGCATTGCGCTGGCCATTGTTTTACCTTTGGTGCTTCTCTTTATTTTCGGATACGGGGTCACCCTGGATGCCGAAAACGTGCCCATCGCCGTCGTGCTGGACGACAACGGCCCGGCGGCCCGGGAGGTATCGGCCAGATTCGATTTGTCACCGTATTTCAAAACCAATCATTTGACATCCATGGCCGAAGCAACGGAATGGCTGAATCAAAGGCGTGTTGATGGTATTGTTCATCTGCAAGCCGATTTTTCGTCCAGTTTGTACCAACGGAACCCGGCGCCGGTTCAGGTGATTGTCAACGGCATCGATGCAAACCGGGCGCGTCTGATTCAGGGGTATGCGCGCGGGGTGCTTCAGACATGGACCGAGCTGCGTCAGGCCCGGGGCGAACCGGTGGCCGGCCCTGCCGTGAAAATATCCCAACGGATATGGTTCAACGAGGCTGCCGTCAGCCGCGACTTTCTGGTGCCGGGTCTCATTACTTTGATCATGACCCTTATCGGAATCCTGTTGACCGCATTGGTGGTGGCCCGAGAATGGGAGCGAGGGACCATGGAGGCCATTCTGGTCACGCCGATTCGCAGAATTGATCTTTTACTGGGCAAAGTGCTTCCTTATTTTATCCTGGGTATGCTGGGCATGGGTCTGTCCGTGGTGGTCGGCACCACGCTGTTTCATGTGCCGTTTCGCGGCTCCATGGTCGCACTCTTTATCTTGAGTGCGCTTTTCATGCTGGCTTCGCTGGGCTTCGGGCTGTTGATATCCGCTGCCGTACGAGTCCAATTCGTGGCCGCACAGATTTCTATTGTGGCGGGATTTTTGCCCGCACTCTTTCTTTCGGGCCTTATTTTCGACCTGGAAAGCACGCCCCGCTTCATTCAAATAGTAAGCCACGTGGTTCCGGCGCGATATTTCGTGGACATCAGCCACACCCTTTTCATGGCCGGCGACGTCTGGCCGGTGCTGTTGCCCAATGCCTTGGCCCTGGCGGTTATGGCTGTTTTATTTATCAGCCTCGCTTTTCGTAAAATCACCAAGCGGTTGGAGGGCTAATGGATTTCGTACGCCGCATCATGGCATTGACGATTAAAGAATTTATCATGATCCTAAAAGACCCCAAAAGTCGCTTTGTGATTATCGGCCCGCCGTTATTCCAGTTTTTCGTGTTCGGGTATGCCGCAACCTATGATCTTAAAAATGTCCGCTATGCGGTATTGGACGAGTCTCGAACCGTCGAATCCCGGCAGCTTTTGTCCCGGTTTGAAGGATCTGAGAATTTTGAGCTGACCAAGACTCTTTTGACCGAAAAAGAGATTGCCTTTATGATCAACCGCGAAAAAGCCCGTCTGGTCATCCACATCGGGCCCGAATTCAGCCGTAATCTTCACAACGGCCGGCCGACGACTCTCCAGGTGATCGTGGACGGCCGCAATTCCAATGTGGCCCTGATCGCCCTGGGGTATATCGGAAGCATTGTCGAACAGTACAATCAGGATCTTGTCAAAAACGGGGTGATCAGCATGGACGGCCCCGGCGTGGTCCTGGTGGACCGGGCCTGGTTCAACGCCAATCTTCAAAGCAGATGGTTCATTGTATCGGCGTTAGGCGGCATCATCAGCATGGTGGTGGTGATGATTCTGACCAGCCTTTCGGTGGCGCGGGAGCGCGAGTTCGGCACTTTCGACCAGCTACTGGTGGCTCCATTCACTCCCGGCGAAATTCTCATCGGAAAATCCCTGCCCGGCATGTTATTTGGCATCATGGATGCACTGTTGTTTGCGGCCGGTGCGGTTTACTGGTTCGGTGTGCCGTTTCGCGGAACTGTTCCGACCCTTGTCCTGGCTCTAGGGTGTTTCATCATCACTATAGTGGGTGTCGGGCTGCTGGTGTCGTCCCTGTCCATGACCATGCAACAGGCCCTCCTCGGATCCTTTGTTTTCATGATGCCGTCGGTTATCCTTTCCGGATTCGCCACTCCCATCGAAAATATGCCCCACTGGCTCCAGATCGGAACCTTACTTAATCCTCTGCGCCACATCATTACCGCTCTGCGCAATATATTTCTGGAAGGCGCTGATGTAAGCATGATCTGGCCTCAACTCTGGCCGCTATTGCTAATGGCCTGTTTTACACTGCCGCTGGCGGGCTGGATGTTTCGGCATCGGTCGCAATGACTTACCAAAATCGTGATTATGACGGGATGTGAGGCCATAATTGTGCTAAGCATATTGTAGCATCAGGAATACAGGCAAGTTGAGAATCACTCGAAGGAAGTATCACAGAAAAGATGTCGATAGACGCAGATGATTTGACAAGGTCAAAATTAGGATTTACTTGACCTGACACCAGATAAATATGATATCTGTATATCAATTGTTGTTTTGAATGATGCCGATACTGGCAAGTTGTACGAAACCGCTTCGCTGTAGTTTTCCTCCGCGTCTTTTCTCATTTCAAAACACTGATCATGCTCAATCGATCACAATGATTCAAATAAAAGGAATCGCTTCGCTCTATCTTTTATAAATATCAGAATTTCGTT